>Ga0157373_10000478_pt1 | contig 31776 bp, 28 predicted proteins | sample C65metaG_FD_113460 | JGI IMG/M metagenome (GOLD analysis project Ga0157373, IMG submission 113460) | Corn rhizosphere microbial communities from Kellogg Biological Station, Michigan, USA - C6-5 metaG | ecosystem: Host-associated > Plants > Roots > Rhizosphere > Soil | place: USA: Michigan... | reverse complement strand
TGGGCCAGACCATCCAGCGCATGCGCCGTCAGCAGCAAGCCATTGAGCAGCAGCGCGTTGGCGGCCACCGTCGAATCACCCAGTCGCGCGCCTTGTACGGTGATCAGGAAAAACACCGATTGCAGCGCCAGGCTGCGGATGAAGATATCGCGGTTGACCGCCAGCAACGGACGCCAGCTCTGCCAGATGCTCAGCGCTGCCCAGACAATGTGCCCCGGGTACGCGCGCAGCGCCTTGCGGGTCAGCAGCAGGCCGAGCAGGGCGCCGCTCCATTCGGCGATCACCGAGGCCCGCGCCGAACCGACCACGCCCCAATCCAGGCCGATGACGAACCACAGATTGAGGACGATGTTGATCAGGTTGGTGGTCAGCAGAATCGCCAGTGGCGCCCGGGCATTTTGCGTACCGAGGAACCAGCCGACCAGCGCATAACTGGCCAGCGCCGCTGGCAGGCCGAACAGCCGCGTGTGGAAGAAGTCCCGAGTGAGCTGATCCAGCTCCGCCGACGGTTGCATGAAGTGCAACGCAACACTACTCAGCGGCACACCCAAAGTGCCAAGCACCAGTGCCAGTCCCATCGCCAGCAGCAAGCCCTGCAACAGAATCTGCCGCAACGCGGCACCGTCGCTGCGCCCGGCGGCTTGAGCGGCAAACCCGGTGGTGCCCATGCGCAGAAAGCCCATGGCCCAGGCGAGAAAGGTGTACAGGCTGGCACCGACCGCCACCGCGCCTAATTGATGGGCGTGGGGCAAGTGGCCGATAACGGTGCTGTCGACCAGCGCCACCAACGGTACGGAAATATTGGACAGAATCATGGGCGCGGCGAGTGCCCAGACCTTGCGGTGCGTCGGGCGGTCGCGCCAGTCGGCGATCAGAGTAGACATGCGGGCTCCTTGGGGGAGCGGGGATTGTAACGATTCATGGAGGATTTGCTGTGTCTGACAGAAACAACCCCCTCACCCCAGCCCTCTCCCAGAGGGAGAGGGGGCCGACCGAGGTGTCTGGCGTCATCCATCGACCTGAGAGAATGTGCCGATTATGGATTCGCTGAAGCTCGCTCAAGTCGGTGTAGCTCTTGAATATCCCCCATTCAGTCCCCTCTCCCTCCGGGAGAGGGTTAGGCGGACGGCGTTCCGAGGAGGGGCTCTTCAAGCGGTTAATGAATAATCCAGCTAAGCAGCCACAACCCCAGCAACAACCAGATGATCCCGGCAATGATCGACGCATTCATGAACGCCCGAATCGCCGACCACAACAGCATCAACCCGACGATCAGGGCGATGATGCTGATGATCGAGGTGTCCATGCCCAGGGTTTTGGCCAGGCCGTCGACAAAGTTGCCACCGGCATTGCTCAGAATGTTGAACAAACCACTGAGGCCATCGACGATAAAGCGGATGACTGAACCGAGCGCCTGCCCGAGCCATTCGAAAAAGCTTTCTACCTGCATGTGTGCATCCTGATGAAAGAGCTGAGCCTTGGGCCACAACGCGGGTGGCCGAGTTCCCTGCATGATAGAAGGTTTGCACCCATTCTGTGTGGGAGCGAGCCTGCTCGCGAATACGGTGGATCAGTTAACTGATGGGTTGAATGACACAGCGCTTTCGCGAGCAGGCTCGCTCCCACATTAGATCACCTGCGCCGCTTGCCTTTGGTGGGTATCCCCCCGAAGCTATACGCCTTCAGGAGAACCCGATGAACCTTGTTGAACTGACCGAACGCCTGCACGCCATTCGCGACCGTAATGACTGGCGGCAATTTCACAGCCCGAAAAACCTCGCCATGGCAGCCAGTGTCGAAATGTCTGAACTGGTGGAAATCTTCCAGTGGCTGACGGAAGACCAGTCGCGCCAGTTGCCCGCCGACAAACTCGCCCACGCCGGGCAGGAAGTCGGCGATATCGTGTTGTACCTGTTGCTGCTGTGCAGCGAGTTGGGCCTGGACATGAATGAAGTGGTGCGCGCCAAGCTTGCCGACAGCGAACGGCGGTTCAGCTGATGAGCGACCGGCATTTCGATCAGTTGGCGACGCGGTTCGCCGAAAAAATCTATGGCGGTGCCAAAGGCGCGATTCGCCTCGCGGTGTTGCGGCCGACCTAATCGAGGCACTGCCGGATCGTCCGTTGCGCGTTCTCGACATCGGTGGTGGTCTTGGCCACATGTCGCTGTGGCTGGCCGAGCGCGGCCATGACGTAACCTTCACCGAGCCCGCCGCACCGATGCTCGAAGGCGCGCGCCAGCGTTTTGCTGAAGCCGGGCAAACCGCAACATTCATCCAGGCGCCGTGGCAGGAACTGCTCGGCCAACTCACTGAGCCGTACGATCTGGTGATCTGCCACGCCGTGCTCGAATGGCTCGCCGAACCCCACGCGATCCTGCCGGTGCTGCACCAACTCACCAAGCCCGGCGGCTGGTTGTCGCTGGCGTTCTACAACCGCGATGCGCTGATCTACCGCAACCTGCTCAAAGGCCATTTCAAGAAAATGCGCAAGAACAGCATGGCCGGGGAAAAGCAGAGCCTGACCCCGCAACAGCCTCTCGACCCACGGGAATTGGCAACGCAACTCGAAGGCCTGTGGCAGGTCGAAACCCAGAGCGGGATCCGGGTTTTCCACGACTACATGCCGGTGGAATTCCAGGCCCGCGCCGAACTCGCGGATTTGCTCGAGATGGAGCTCGCTCACCGCCGTCACCCAAGCTTCGCCGGGCTTGGGCGCTACTTGCACTGGATCTGCCGGCCGATCTGATCGGAGCGCGACATGAAAGCTCAATCCGGGTTATTGCTGATCTGTCTGGGGTTGGCTGCCTGCCAGGGCAGCAACCCGTACGTGGCGCAGTCGCGGCCCTTGCCGCCGGCGCCGGCGCAAGCCGCCACCACCTTCGACCGTAGCGCTTACCCGGCGCCGCCGCGTGACTACGGACGCTATCGCAGTTGGGCCTGGCTCAACGGGCAGTTGCCGCCGGGTACGGCGTGGGCGGACTCGGCGCAAGTGGCCGAAGCGGTGAGCAATGCCCTCGATCAGCGCGGTTTGCGCCCGTTGCACGACAACCGCCCGGCCGACCTGTTGGTCAGCGCCGATCTGCGGCTGGAAACCCGTTTGCGGCAGGTCCAGGACGACTACGGCTACTACGGCGGCGGATACGGCGGCTACGATCGATATGGTCGCGGTTATGGCATGTACAACACGGTGCCGATCGTGCGCACGTATTCGGAGCAGGTCGTGGTGGTGCAGGTCAATCTGTTCGACGCCGGCAGCGGGCAACCGGTCTGGAGCGCCAGTGCCGAAACCGCGAACAAGGGCAGCGAAATCGATCGCACCGATTCGATCCGCGAAGCTGTGGAAAAGGCCATGTCGGCGTATCCTCCGAGTTAGCTTTCTGCCAACGGGAAGCTGCCGCAGGTTCATGTCTTCAATCGGAGAAAAACCATGTTCCGCCGTCTCGCTCTACTGGCCATGGCCACGCTGCTCAGCGCCTGCGCCGCCAACCAGGTCAACCACGACTTCGATGCCAGCCGCGACTTTGCCGCCTATCGCAGCTGGAGCTGGAAAGACCCCGCCCTGCAATATCGCCCCGATGATCCACGAATCAAAAGCGACCTGACCGAACAGCGCATCCGCCAGGCCGTCGCTGATCAGCTCGACCAGCGCGGTTTGCGTCCTGCGGCGGCGGGGGGCAAGGGTGACCTGAATGTACAGACCTACCTGATCGTCGAGGATCGTCAGCAGCAAGTGACGACCAATTACGGTGGCGGTTGGGGTGGCCCGTGGAACGGCTACTGGGGCGCGCCGATGTACAACGAAACGCGCAACATCATTTACAAGGTCGCGACCATCCAGATCGACCTGCTCGACGGCAAAGACGGCAAACTGGTGTGGCGCGGCAGCGATGAGCAGATGCTCGCCAGCAGGCCGAATCCCGAAGATCGCAGCAATGCCATTCGCGAGACTGTCGGGCGGATTCTGGCCAACTATCCACCGCGCTGAATCCGTTAAAAAGTGGGAGCTGTTGAGCTCCCATTTTTTGTTCCACCCTAAATTCTGATGTGGGAGCGAGCCTGCTCGCGAAAGCCGGGTGTCATTCAACTGTTATTTATCCGACACGACGCCTTCGCGAGCAGGGATGTTTGTCTGTTCGAAATGGCGCGTTGCCATTAGGCGCGTCTACACTCAGTTGCACCAATGGAGCTTGCGGCAAAGGAGTGCGCCATGTCGCCTCGTTCGCGATTCACCAGCCCGGCCCGGCAGCGCGGGGCGATTGGCTTGATGGCGGCGGCCACCCTCAGTCTGGCGGTGGTGATGCTGCTGTTGGTGGTCGACACCGGCCGCTTGTACATGGAGCAACGCAAATTGCAGCGGGTGGTGGACAACGCCGCCCTCGAAGCCGTCAGTCGTGGCGGCAATTGCCTGCCGGGGCTGAGCGCTGCCAGTTACGCCGGGCAAAGCGCCGTGCGCAACGGCTACGTTGTCGACGCCAGCAACACCCTCGCCACCACGTGCGGCACCCTGGTGACTGCCGCCAGCGGTTTACGCACGTTCGCCGTGGATGCCACGCAAATGGCTGCGGTCAAAGTCGTCGCCAGTCGCACGGTGATCACCAGTTTTGCCGGCGGCGTACAAGCCTTGTTCAGCGGTACACCGGTCAGTCTCAATACCACGCTGAATGCCTCGGCGGTGGCCGCCAAACCGCAGCCAACGGTCGCCCAGCTGAATATTCGCAGCACGCTGGCGAGCATCGATACGGCCCAGTCGAACATCCTCAATCCGCTGTTTTCCGGGTTGCTCGGCGGTAACGTCAATCTTACCGCGCTAGGCTGGGACGGTTTGCTGAACACTGATATCAACTTGCTGAAATACCTTGATCAGCTGGCGATCAATCTCAATGTCGCGGCCGGCAATTACACGCAATTACTCAACACTCAGGCCACGGTGACGCAACTGATTCAGGCCGCCGCGACGGTGGTGCAACTCAATGGTGCGACCGCCCAAGTGATCACTGCGCTGGGCCAATTGCAGGTGGCGGCGGTCAACGCGGCGCCGGTCAAACTGGGTGACATTCTGCAATTGCAGACCGGGACCACGGCAGCAGGGCTGGACGCCAATCTGCAACTGCTGCAACTGATTCAAGGCGTGGTGCAACTGGCCAACAGCAAGAGTGCGGTGGCGGCGACGTTGCCGATCAGCGTGCTCGGGCTGGCGAATGTCACGGTGCGGGTGAAAGTGATCGAGCCGCCGCAGTTTTCCGCCATTGGCGATCCGGCGCGGGCCAAGGTCAATCCGACCGGGCCGGACCGGATTTATGTGCGTACGGCGCAGGTGCGCACGCTGGTCTCAGTGAATCTGCCGGTGCTGTCCGGGGTCACGGGACTGACCAACGCGGTGTTGGGATTGGTCGCGGGACTGACGCCGACGCTCAATGCAGTCCTGAGTCTGAATCTGGTAGCAGTCCTGAGTTCGGTCGCCTGCGCCGGTTGCCAGCAACTTGACCCACTCCTTTTGCCATCCCCCGAAATTGACATCAGCCTGGATGCTGGTGGCGCGAAAAGCTATGTCACCGATTACAGCTGCCCAACCGGGACAACAGGCACGAAAAGCCTGACTGCCCACACCATCACATCCATTGCCGACCTCAAACTCGGCAAGATCGACCCTGCCAACGCCTTTTCCTCGGCCGCCGAACCGACTGTCACGCCATTACCGTTGGTTGATCTGGGAATCGTCACCTGCCACAAGATTCTGGGCATCGGGACTTGCGACCCCTCCACCCATATTCAATACGGCGCTGGCGGCATTGCGATCATGCTCGACACCAGCGTTGCGCAAAACACTCAGGATCTGGTGTTCTCCAGCGCTACGCCATTCGCCACCCCGGCCAACCTCAAATTACCCCCAAGCATTCAGTCAGCCGCACCCACCAGTAACATCGTCGGCAGCCTGTCGAACACCCTCGCGGGGATCAACCTGATCGTCTACAAACCCCAGGGCAGCAATCCATTGGGTGCCGTTGTTACCGGCGTTGCCTCGTTGATCAGTGATGTCACCAGCAAACTACTGCCGGTGGTGACCAACCTGGTCAGTCCGTTGCTCGACCCGCTGCTGAACAACCTGCTCAAAGGCCTGGGCATTAACCTGATGGATGTCGACGTCGGTGCCAACATGACCTGCGGCCAGACCGGCAAGGCCTATCTGGTGATCTAGGCGTCCACGGCAACCGGCAACTCGATGCAGAACCGTGCACCCTCCACCGAGTTGCGCACGCTCAACTCGCCGCCCATGTTGTCGATGATGCCGTAGCTCACCGACAGCCCCAGCCCGGTGCCGACGCCGATGGGTTTGGTGGTGAAAAACGGCTCGAAAATCCGCTCCAGCAAACGCGGATCGATGCCGCCCCCGTTGTCCTCGACCCACAGTCGCACATGCTGCTCATCACGTTCAGCGTAGATTGAGATCCACGGTTTGAAGCTTGAGTCCTTCTCGCGTTTGCTCAGTAACGCATCCCGCGCGTTGACCATCAGATTGATCAACACCTGTTCAAGCTGATCGACGTAGCCACGCACTTGCACCTCGAACCCGGTCTCGCTGATGCGCAAATCCACGCCTTTGCCGCGCATGCCCTCGGCCAGCAGCGACAGCGTGCCTTCAATGGCCGAGGCCGGGTTGAACAGTTGCTGCTCGATCTCCGAACGTCGGCCGAATACGCGCATGTGATCGACGACTTTCGCTGCACGCTGCACCTGCGCATCAATGCGATTGAGCTTGTCGGTCAGGTAATCGACCTGCACATCGCCGTTGCCCAGGCGCTTGAGCACGTTGACGATGGCCATGCGCATCACGTTCAGTGGCTGATTGATTTCATGGGCGAGGCCGGTGGCCATTTCGCCAAGGGTGGCCATTTTCGCGCTTTGTGTGAGTTGCTGCTGCGAGCGGCGCACCTCGGTGTTGTCGCGGCCTACCGCTTGCACTTCGATCAACTGGCCGTGCTCATCGAACACGCCGCGATCGGACCACACCCACCAGGCATGTTCTCTGCCGGGCAGTTGCAGGCTGATTTCCGCGGTGCTCACCGGTTGCTCCACGGTCAGTGCAGCGAGACGCTGGACGAACGCAGTACGTTGTTCCTCGGACATCCAGCTGCCCAGATCGACCCCTGGCAGTTCCTCCGGCGTGCATTCCAGATACTTCGCCAACGGCCGGTTGCCAAAGGTCAGAATCAGATCCGGGCGATAGCGACAGATCATTGCCGGCGAGTCTTCCACCAGAATCCGATAGCGCTCTTCACTCTTTTTCACCTGTTCGGCTGCCAGGGTCGCCTCGGTGACGTCCAGCCACAAACCGACCGCTTCCACCGGCAGGCCGAGGTCATTGCGCAGCAGACGGGCTTCATCGAGCAACCAGTGATACTCGCCGCGACGGTCGCGCAGTCGATAACGGCTGCGCACCGAACCTTCGCGCAGCAACTGGCGGCTGCGGGCGAAATACACCTCGCGATCCTCGGGATGGATCATCTCGACCAGAGCACCGTCGCTGCAGTCCTCAAGGTTCCAGCCCAGCAAGGGTTGCAGGCTGGCACTGAAGAACGCCGGGATCAGCGCGCCTTCCTGGTAGTGCTGGACGTAAATCACCGCGGGCGAGCTGGCAATCAGGTTGTCCAGCCGCGCATGCGCGGCGGCGGCCCGTTGTTGCTGGTTCTGGATGTCGCTGATGTCGAGCATGAAACCGACCAGCCTGCGGTGCTCGCCGCTGCCAATCAGTTGGCCCTGTACGCGATACCACGTGGGCGCTTGCGCGGGATTGCCGTCGTGCAGACGCACCGACAGCGTCAGGGCTTCACCGTGTTGTTGCAAAGCGTGCAGACGGCTGCGCAACTCGTCGCGGTCGGCGGGATGGATTTGCGTCAGCCAGTCTTCCAGCGGTAATCCGCCAGGGTTCACGTTCAAGACCGCCGCCAGCGCGGGTGCCAGTTGAATGTGCTTGTCGCCTGCCAAAATCTCCCACCAGCCTGCACCCAATAGGGTTTGCAGCGCTTCGATGCGCTCCAGTTGCAAGTGATGCTGCTGTTCGCGCAGGCGGCCGAGCAACGGCCCGGCCAGCGCGCCGAGCAGTGCCATCCAGTCACGCTCGGTCAGGTATGGTGCGGCGCTGTCCACGGGATAAAACCCACAGAGCAGCCAGGCCACCACACCGTGTTCATCGCTATACGGCACCGCGAAACCTTCGGCACTGCCGAACAGAACCTGCACTCGCGAATGTTCATCCAGGCCCTGATGCGCGCCGACACGTTGCGGCGCGGCACCGTTCAGGCTGTCCAGCGGCGTGCCCAGACGTTGCTGGTCGTGCCACAGGTTCGGCGCATCGTGGGCGCGATGCTGACGATAGATCTGCCAGCCCTGCTGCTCATCATCGAGCAAGGCCAGCGCCAGACAAGGGATGTGCCAGCGCTGGGCGATCATTTGCAATTGTTCGCTGACGATCGCCGGCAACCGCGCCTGGCTGCATGCGCGCAACTGGTCGCTGATCTGCCCGGCGAGCAATTGGCAGGCATCACGCTGGCGCGATTGTTGGCGTTCGAGCAACAAGTCGGCGATATCGATCAACTGCATCAGCCAGCCCTCGCCCAGCGGTTGAACCCAGCCACGCACGTGCACGGTCTGCTCGCCCAGACCGAAGAAGTCGAGATCAAGCAAAAGCCCCTGCCACTCCCTTGGCCGACCTTCGATGGTCAGTGTGCTGTGCGGCAGTAGATAGGCGCTCAGCGGTAAGGGCCGATCGTGAGTCTTGAACTGCGCCAACTGATGCCGCAGCGGCCCGGCCATTTGCAGCACGTCACCGTCGTCGTTCAGGTACAGGTGCAAGCCTGTTGCGGGTGAACCGAGTGGGTCGGGCAACTCATGGGCGGCGGGCGGTGTGCGTTTGAGCAAACGCCCGAAAAGTTTGTCTCCAGACGTCAAAATTGCAGACTCGACTTGGCGGTCAGGTAGGTGGGCAGACTGGGTACCGTGCCGATGCCCGGCAGAACCAGAAACGGCATGACCTGATTGAGCTTGCTGACCGGGTAATTCACTTGCACTGTCAGCAGGCCCGTCGCGCTGTATTCGACACTGGTGTCAACGCCGACCACCAGGTTGAAGATCGGACGGATCCAGGACAATTGCTGGGTCAGCGTGGCATTCGCGGTGTTGATCACCACGGTTGAGTAGTTGGGCGTGTTGGGATCGACCGCGACACTGCGGCGCACGGCTTCGGACGTGGCCTGATTGAACGATTGCATCATCACCAAGGGCAGGCTGTAACTGACCAGGCCGTAAAACACGGCGAAAAAGATGATGAACACCAAGGCGAACTCAATCGCCACCGCACCTTTTTGCGACTTGCGAAAGCCGGTTTTCATGAGTGCGTCTACCCTGACTGTCACTGCGTAGTCTCAGCATAGAATCATTCCGCAAAAATGGACGGTTTTTACCGGATGTACAGTTTTCTCCTCCTGATCTGGCTGGGCCTGTGCGCGGCGCAAGATGCCCGCCAGCGACGCATTGCCAATGGGCTGACGCTCGGTGCGGCGGCGCTGGCGCTGATCTGGCTGTTGTGGACCGGCAGCACTTGGCTGGGCGCTGAGGCGGGGCAGGGCGGTTGGGCCTGCCTGATCGCGCTGGCGCTGACCCTGCCGGGTTTTTTCATGGGGCGCATGGGCGCCGGCGATGTGAAATTAATGACAGCCCTCGGTCTTGCGACGGACGGTCTGTTTATTCTTGGCGTATTTATGGGGGCGGGCGTCGCCAGCCTGATCTGGATGCTGCTGGCGCCAAGAGTCTGGCTCCATATGAGTCAAGGGCTTAGAGAACGTCTGCGATATCTGGCCCCGGGCATGTCAAAAAAGCTGCCATTTGCACCGTTCGTGCTGGTCGGTGCAGTGCTCGTTATGCTTTGGATCCACTAGTCGCCAAGCGCCACTAGTTCTATGTACATAGTCGGAAAGTACGTCTACTTTCAAATGAACTGGTTATACAGCCAAAGGCTGGCAGTACAGGAATGGTCAGCTTTGGCCTGGGACATGGAGTAGCACGTGAACAAGCTTACGTCTGCGGTAAAAGTCCTCGTGGTCGACGATCAGCCGTTGATCGTGGAGGAGTTGTGCGAGTTTCTTGAAAGCAATGGTTATCGCTGTGTGCCGTGCGAATCCAGTCTGCAGGCGATCGAGTGTTTCAGTGAGGACGCGGAAATCGGTCTGGTGCTGAGTGATCTGCACATGCCGGACATGGATGGCATTCAACTGATTCAGGCGTTGCAGCGTTTGGCGGGCAAGCGTCGGGTGTTTGAGGCGATCATGCTCACTGGGCGTGCCGACAAGCAGGATGTGATCAAGGCATTGCGTGCCGGGATTGCCGATTATTATCAGAAGCCGATTGATCTGGATGAGTTGCTCGACGGGGTGCGGCGTCAGGAGGCGGCGCTGCAGGAGCGGCAGAAGAATCTGCAATTGGGGCATTTGAATCAGAAGTTGCAGTATCTGTCTGAGTCGATTGATGACCTTTATCAGGATCTGGACAAGGTGCGTCGTAGTCCTTCGGCGGTGGTTCGTGATGTGTTGGGCGGTGAGCCTGCCGAGGCGGAGGCTCAGGAGATGCCGGAGATTTTCAATCAGTTGTCGCCGCGGCAATTGGATGTGGCGCGGTTGGTGGGCAAGGGGCAGACCAATTATCAGATTGCCTGTGAGTTGGGGATTACCGAGAACACGGTGAAGCTTTATGTTTCGCAGGTGTTGCGGTTGACGCATATGCATAATCGGACGCAGTTGGCTTTGGCCTTGTCGCCTAGTGCTTCTGCTTTGCGGCAGCGGGTTACGGCGCATTGACTTGGCGGCCTGTGGGCCGACCAGGTTCTTGGGGTTTTGGGTGAATATCCGTTGCTGCGGGTGTTGCTGCTGGCGGTTCCGCTCTTACAGCGGGTCACTTTTTCAGACGCCAAAAAGTAACCAAAAGGCTGGGCCCCGGCGTTCGGCCCCTCGCTAGGGCTCGGGGTTCCTTCGTTCCGGGATCTATCCGGGGGCATCGTCTACGGTTTGCTTCGCTGCACCTCCTCTCGATGTGTTTGGCTTCGCCAAACGGTCGCTGCGCTCCCACCCCCGGATAAATCCCTCCACTCAGCCTGCCGAAGGGGCCAGCAGATCAAAAGCTGCAGCCGAGCTAACGCTCATCCTGTTGAGTGGTTAGGAGCGGGTGAGGGGCTTTTGATCTGTTTCAGAGTCTGAATTCGACTCGGTCTTTCACGTCGGCGTAGCTCCCCCAGCCAACTCGGTCAGTCCCCTCTCCCTCTGGGAGAGGGCTAGGGTGAGGGGCTTTTGATCTGTTTCAGAGTCTGAATTCGACTCGGTCTTTCACGTCGGCGTAGCTCCCCCAGCCAACTCGGTCAGTCCCCTCTCCCTCCGGGAGAGGGCTAGGGTGAGGGTTGGCTTTTGGCTGTTTAAATTTGTGGGAGATAACCGGAACCTTCCCACACGGTTTTCAGGTTGTCCGTCAGACGTGCTCTCTCTAGTCTCTGACTGTCGCTGAACACTCAGCGATCGGGTGTGAGAACCCGGCAATTTATGGTCATCAAGTCTTTGTGCACGCATAATCGCCGCCAGCTTGTCTGCTGTCTGCAATGTGTCATGGCGGCTGTGTGCGGGCAGACTTCGGTCTGGCCGGGTGTCCATAACCGGTATTCTCACCCCGCATACAGCTGCCACCTTTTGCCCCGTGAGAATGGCAGTGGGTGGCGGCAAAGACTTTGGAGTTGTTTCAATGGACAAACTGATCCCCGACCCACCCCACGAACCCATCACCCCGCTCGAAGAAGCCATCCGCGCCGACGACCTCGTCAAAAACCGCGAGGCCATCAAACGCGCCCTCGATTTCTACCTCTGCCCCGAACCCGCGAAACCCCACCAACCCACCACGATGTTCCTCATCCATCCGAAAATCGATACCGAAAGCCTGCTCGCCCATGCCTGCGAATCCCTGGCTTCGGCCAATACGCTGGCGGGTAATTTTGCCGATCAGTTGGGTCGGCCGGAGCGCAATACCGCGCTGGCGATTCAGCAGATCATCATGCTGGCCGAGCTGGCGGTAAACCGGGCACTGGATCGGGTGGATCCGCAGGCCTGATCCGCCAGGCACACCGCGTCATCGTTCTTCGCGAGCAGGCTCGCTCCCACAGGTGGAGTGCATTTCAAAAGGTGGGAGCGAGCCTGCTCGCGAAAGCGCTCGCAAGGTCACCCCATCACTAATTCTTGCTCTCGATCTTCCCTCCCGCATCCGGATCATAAAAATCCGGAATCTCATATTTGTACTTCTTCAGCCAGCGCTGCATTGCCAAATCCCGTTCGGTCGCAGTCGCCGTTTGGGGTTTGGGGGAGGCGGCTTTGTTGCGGCTTTGCAGGACCAGCCAGCCTTCGGTTTCCTGTTGTTGCGCCGAGGCGGGGCCGGCGTCGATGGCGGCGGCGCTGAGGGGCAGGCTGAGCAGGGTCAGGTAGCACAGGCCTTTGAAGGGGTTCATGGCTGTCTCCTTATTTGAGCGATGACGGCAACGGGTCAGCGACGGCGGCCACTTGATTGCCGGTGGCGGGTTTGGCCTTGACCGGGGCTTTGAGTTTTTCTGCGCGTTCCTGGGCTTCGGTGAATTGTTGCGGGGTCAGTTTCGCGCGGCTGACGATTTCGGCGGCCTGTGGCCAATCGTTCTGGTACAGCAGCAGGGTAACCATGTTCAGGGTCGCCAATTGGTTGTTCTGCTTGAGTTCGATGGCGGTGAGGAACTCGAAACGCGCGTCGTTGAGGCGCAGTTGGTTGAGGTAGACCACGCCCAGGTCGTTGCGGATTTTTTCGTCGGTGGGGGCCAGGCGCGCGGCGCGTTGCAGGTGGGCCTGGGCTTGGCCGTTGTCGCCGCGAGCAGCGTAGAGCTGACCGAGGCCGTGTTCGGCTTCGGCGGTCAGGCAGCCGCCGAGCAGGCCGCGGTACAGCGGCTCGGCTTCGCTACGGCCGAGCAGACGATAGACCTTGGCTTTGCGCAGGCGCACTTCGCTGATGTTGTCCGGCAGGCTTTGCAGGTTAGCCAGGCTGGCGTGCAGTTTGCCGTCGTTGGCCAGATCGTCCGCGAGGTTCAGGGCCAGCTCCTGCTCCTGGGTCATCTTGCTGCAACTGCTCGGTGCCAGCAGCGCTGTCCAGGGTGCCTGGCCGTCGGTGGCGCAACCGCCGAGCAGCAACAGACTTGCCATGACTATCAGTACTTTCATCAAACGCTCTCCATGAGCAAGGTCAGTTTGCGAACGCCCGGGCTATCGCGGTGAAGCCGGGGCCAGCGAGGACGATCAGCAGTGCCGGAAACAGAAACAGCATCATCACTACAGACATCTTCGCCGACATTTTCGAGATGTACTCCTGCAAGCGCGTCAGGCGCCGGTCATCCAGCAGTTGCTTGAGCGCCAGCAGCGATTTCATCGCGCCGCCGCCCTGTTGAATCAGTTGCTGGAGGATTACGCAGGTGTCGCTGAATTCGTCCACGGCGAGCATCACCGCGGCTTTGTTCAACTCCTGGCCAAGTTCCAGACCGGAGTCGACACGGGTCAGGATCAGGCGCAGTTCGCTGGTCAGTTCCGGCAACAGTTTTTGCGCTTCGATGCTGAGTACACGCAGGGCTTGTTCCACTGCCATGCCGGATTCGAAGAGGATGCGCAGCAGCGGAATAAACGTCGAAACCTCCACTGAGATGGTTTTCTGCCGCCGTGCTGCGGCGTAGGCCAGCAGGCGTTTGGGCAGCAGGTAACCGCCACCGGTGGCGAGCATTGGCACCAGCCAGCGGTTGTCGGCCTGGGGGAAGAACACTTCTTGGAGAAAGATCGCCAGGCCCAGCGTCAATAACGGCGTACCCACCTGGCATGCCGCATACAGCGCCCGTTCGTTGGCGCGGCGCCAGCCGATGCGGTTGAGCAGGGTCTGGGTTTCGCTGTCGATGCTCACCGAGCGCTGACCGAACTTGCTGCTGCCGAGCGCGCGCAACCAGCTGCCGAAGCGGTTCTCGCGTACCAGTTGTCCTTGCAGGCGCTGATTGATCTGACGCACCCGGCGCCGCTCCATCAGCAGGTGATTGATCACCAGCATCAAAGCGCCGAGCAGCAACATCAGTGCCGCGAGCCAGACCATGTCAGACGCTCCTCAACATGCGCCACAGCGCCAGGCTGCCGACCACTTGCAGCACGGCGGCGCTGATCAACATGTGCTGACCACTGGCGTCGTTCCACATCCCCAGCATGTAGCCGGGGTTGGTCAGCATGAAGTAACTCACCAGCAGCAGCGGCAATGAGCCGAGCACCCACGCGGTCATGCGCGTTTCGCCAGTGAGGGCGCGCAGTTGGCGGGCGCCCTGGTCGCGTTCGCGGATCAGTTTGATCAGGTTCTCCAGCAGCTCGCTGGCATTGCCGCCGTAGCGATGATTGACCTTCAGGCCGAGGGCGAACATGCGCAGTTCATCCTGTTCATACAGTTCGGCAAAGTCGCTGACGGCATCCGGCAAATTCACGCCCAATTGCACGTTGCGCTGGACCCGGCCCATGGCTGTTTTCAACGGATCTTCGCTGGCCTCAATGCCGCCCATGACCGCGTCACTCAGGGTGCGCCCGGACTTCAGGCTACGCACGGTGTGATCAAGCAACTGCGGCAGTTGCTCGATCATGCGTTTGATCCGGCGCTGGTAGAGCACGGCGATGTACAGCCGCAGCGCGAGCGGCGGTACGAAGATCATTAGCAGCAGGCCGACCCAGTCGGCGAGAAAATAACCCAGCGCCATCGCCAGCGCCCACAGACTCAGCCACAGGCCGAAACGCTCGGTCGGGCGGCCCATTCCGGCACGCAGAAACATCCGCTCCAGTCCGACCCACACAGGTTTTTCCGGCGCCAGTTGCGGTTGTCCGGCGGCGAGACGGTTGAGCACTTTTTCCGTGGCGGTCTTGCGCAGCCCCTGCAAAAACAGGCGAATCGACAGCCCCAGCAGCGTCAGGCAGATAACGATGAGAATGATCGGTCCCAGCATGCTCGATGCTCCTTGCCGTCAGCCCAGATGTGTCTCGTGGCGCAGCTTGTCGCCGGCCGGATTGACGGCTTCGCGCAGGAAACCGAAACCGCTGCGGCGGTCGAGGCGGAACAGCGTGTTGGTGACGTAAACGTCTTCGCGAATGCCGACCACTTCCACGACCTCGCTGACACAGCGGCGCCCGTCGGGCATGCGCGTCAACTGGATAATCACGTCGAGGGCCGCGCAGATCATCTGGCGCAGGGTACGTTCGGCGATGGAACGGCCCGTCAGACCGACCAGCGTTTCCAGGCGCAGCAGGGCATCCTGGGCGTTGTTGGCGTGCACGGTGCTCATCGAACCGTCGTGGCCGGTGTTCATCGCCGTGAGTACGTCGACCACTTCGACACCGCGGATCTCGCCGAGGATGATCCGGTCGGGGCGCATCCGCAGGGCATTGCGGATCAGGTCGCTGGCCTTCACTTCACCGTGGCCTTCGGCATTCGGCGGACGGGTTTCCAGGCGCACCACGTGGGGGTGGCCGAGCTGCAATTCGGCGACGTCTTCGATGGTCACCAGACGTTCGTGCGGGTTGATCAACTGGCTGAGAATATTCAGCAGCGTGGTCTTGCCGGTGCCGGTGCCGCCGCTGATCAGGATGTTGCAGCGCTTGCCGACGGCATCCTGGAAAAACTCGAAGATCGACAGGTCGACGGTTTGCATGGCGATCAGGTCGCTGCTTTTAAGCATGTCCTTGCGGAATTTGCGGATCGACAGGCAGGGGCCGTCGAGGGCAATCGGCGGAATGATCGCATTGACCCGGCTGCCATCGGGCAGGCGTGCGTCGACCATCGGTGAGGACTCGTCGAGGCGCCGTCCGAGCGGTGCAAGGATGCGCTGCATCACGCGTTCGACGTGATGCGCATCGATAAACCGCAGGTCACTCTGGTGCAGCACACCGTCGCGTTCGATGAATACCCGATGCGGGCCGTTGACCAGAATCTCGGTCACCGAATGATCGCGCAGCAACACCTCCAGCGGACCGAAACCGGTGAGTTCGTCGACGATCTCCTCGGCCAGCCGCTCCATCTCGTAGCGGGAAATCGCCAGATGCAAACGGGCGATGTACTCGGCGACCTTGTCGGTGACGAACTGTGCGAGTTGCTGACGAGAACCTTCCAGCAGGTTTTTGCCCGACTCTTCGAGGGCGTCGATGATGTAGCGATGCAGGACCAGTTTCAGGCCTTCGTGATCGCTGTTGCCGCTGCTGCTGCGGGGCGCAGCGCCGAAGAGTTTTTCTGCGCTCATGAGGTGCCTCGCAAGCGGTCGAACCAGGTGACTTTGGGCTTGGCCAGACCCTCGGAACGTTTGGCCAGGCGCTCACCGAGGGCGCGCAGGCTCTGGGTGAGTTTTTCTCGCGGGGCCAGTTCGAACAGGCTGACGCCCTGGTTTTTGGCATTCAGGCGCACTTCGGGAGTGAGGGCCAGCGTGGCGATCACTTCCAGATTGAAGGTCTTGCCGAGGGTTTCCGAATTGGGCGCAACGTTGCTCAAGTAACGGTCGATCAGCAGCCGCCCGTGGTCGAGCTTCATGCCTTTTTCCCGCCACAGATTGAGCACGGCGAGGTTGCGTCGGCAGTTGAGTACGTTTTGGTCGGTGTACCAGAGCAACTTGTCGCAATGGCTGACAAAGGTGCGCAACGCCTCGCTGTCAGTCTGCCCGGTGAGGTTCACGACGATGTGCTGGAAGTGCTGGCGCAGGGCGCTGAGCAACATGTACAGCTCGGCGGCGCTGGTGTTTTCCAACGGCTCATCGTTGCTGGCGTAGGCGAGAATGCGCAGGCCGGCTTCGGCGCTGGTGAAGGCGCTGTCGATCAGCGTGGCGTCGAGCCGGCGCAAGTGACGCAGGGCATCGCCAAAGTGAAACGAACTTTCCAGCCCGAGCAGGGCGAGGCTGTCACCGCGCGGCAGACCGAGATCGAGCAGCAAGGTTTGCTGACCGCTCTTTTGCACCACCAGGGCCATGTGGTTGGCCAACAGCGCGCCATCGGAACTGCTCTGCACGCCATACATGACCGTAAGGCCGCCCAGTTGCGTATTCGGTGCCACGGGTGGCAGGCGTTTGCTCAAGCGCCGCACCAGCCCGGCGACTTCACTGGAGCGCGAACCGTAGGCGACAAAATCCCGGGCCCCGGCACGCATCGCATTGAGCACCAGCTGATTGTCCATGCCGTCGCCGAGGGCCACGATCGCCAGCATCGGTTTGGCTTCCAGCGCGCCTTCGATCAACGCGCTCTGGGCGACCACGTGTTCGCGATCCAGGCCGACGAACACCAGGCTGGCAAAGGTGACATCCACCAGCGCCAGCAGTTCGTCGAGGCTGCCGCCGCCGGCGCTGACTACCTGACCGAGCGGCGCGAGCGCGCCCTGCAGCCACTCCAGATCGGTGCTGTTGCGGGTGATGGCGAGAAAGGTCTGGCTCAGGTTCTGGCTCATTGCGATAACCCGCTGCGCTTGTCGAAATTGCCGTTTTCCAAGAAGAACATGCGGTAGAAATTCGGGTCGTAATTGCGCAGTTTTTCCCCGGGCAACGACGGCAACTGGGCATCGGCGGCCAATGGCTGCACCAGATGCGGGGTGACGATCATCAGCAGTTCGCGCTCTTCGCGCTTGATCTGCGAGCCTTTGAAAAATGCGCCGAGCACCGGGATGTCACCGAGGCCGGGAAACTTGTTCACTTGCGAGCTATTGGTGGTGCTGATCAAGCCGCTGATGACGAAACTCTCGCCATCGCCCAGCGACACGCTGGTGTCGGTGCGGCGGATGGTCAAGGCGGGCACGGTGGTGCCAGCGATCTGCACCGCGTTACTGAAGTCCAGTTCGCTGACTTCCGGGGCGACCTTCAACGCGATGCGGTCGCGACCGATGATGGTCGGCGTCAGGGTCAGGCGGATGCCGAATTCCTTGTACTCGATCGACACGCTGTCGCTGCCGGAGCTGGGCACCGGAATCGGAATTTCACCGCCGGCCAGAAAGCTTGCGCTCTGCCCGTTCAACGCCACCAGACTTGGCCGCGCGAGGGTGTAGGCGAAGCCGCTGGTTTCCAGGGCATTGATGATTGCCATGGTCTTGCCGCCGATCCACGAGAAGTTGAACAGCGAGTTGTCCACCGGCAGGCGTGGCTGCGGCACCCCGTCAATTGGCGGCAGGGTACCGGGCGAACCGAACAGGAAGTTGCCGCGCGTGCCGATCAGCGAGGCGGTGGCTTCCTTGAGTTTGGTGCGGCTGACTTCGACGAACCGGATATCGGTCTGCACCTGGGACGGCAGGTTCGGGTCATCCGAGGGCAGGGTGCCGGTCATGGCGGCAGTGGCGGCGCCCTGAACAAATACCATGCTCTGGCGCGGCTCGCTCGAACACGACGTCCAGACCATCAGGCTGGTGGCGCCGGGTGCAACGCCGGTGAGCAGAAAGGACGAACTGCCGTTGGCGTGGACGTCGGCGATTTTCGGGTCGCCGATGGCCAGACGCGTGATCGCCACGGGGGACTGCACGTCCTGCTGAAACCCTTCGCCGATTTCGATCACTGGCGGCATGCGCCCCAGTGCCGAACAATTGCCGACTGCCGCGAACGCAGCGTCCATCGACAGGCCCATCAGTAACAGGGCGCGCAGCATGGGTTTGAATGTCGGCCTGAAACGACTCTGCATGCCCTTGGATCCTTGCGCAGTCATGGGTTTTGTTGGGTGATCTGGTTGCCGCGAATGATTTCCACGGCAGGCCGTGCGGCGCCACCGGAACCACCACTGGACGGTGCTTTCGGTGCGGTGCCCATGGCCAGTTGGTTGAACTGGAAGAGTTGTCGGTTGGCGGTGTCGAGATGGGCCGTGGACTGGTTTTCGCCGGCCCAGTATTTGGCCAGGCGCTGCTCTTCACTGCTGCGTACGGCCAGGCGCAAGGTGCCGGCCTGGGTGGCGAGCATCAGGCGACTGAGCAGTTGTTCCGGCACCGCCAGCACCACGGTGCGCGCGGCGACGCGGCGTTGATCCTGTTTGAGTTTTTCGTCTGCACTCAGGGCCGGCGAGGCCGGTTGGCCGTCGTTGGTCAGGCCGTACTGGTCACCCACGCCAAGCACGCGCATGGCCGGCAAAACGATCTGCGCCGACTGTTCGAGGTTGCTGGAATCCTGGCGCAAGTAGAGCAAGACATCGACGTAATCGCCGGGAATCAGTTGCCCGGCGGCACCGATCACTTCGTCAACAGCCACGGTGAGCGCGCGTTCGTCACTGTGAATCATGCGTGCCAGTGAACCGCCGGCGGTGAAGCTTTCATCGTTCAGCCAGGTGCCGGCGCTGAGGTGCCGCCAAGGTGTGCGGCCAATGGCCTGATCGACAGTGCTCAAGCTGCCCGCCGGTGCACTGCGCAGTTTTTCCACCGCTACATCGGCGGCGGTCAGCGCAGTGAAGGGGGGCACGTCGTGCAGCAGCACCACCACGGGTTGGCGGGTCTGGTCTTCGGCGATCGCGACAGTTTTTTCAACAGTGACAGTCGGGGCGACGGGGGCGACGGCGACGGGCGCTGGTTGACGACTGAGTACCAGTCCCCAGTAACCGACAAAAATGGCTCCCAATAACAGGATGGCTGCAAGGCCCATGGTGACGCGACTGTTCATGACGGCTCTCCCTTTCCTGCTGCACTACCCACTGCTATTGCTAACGAGAGAAGTTCCCAATCCGGCAGCTATGAACATGCAACTATTTCGCTATTTCCACGCTAGCTGATCCAAGCCAAAACGCCATTACTGACAGGAAAATAACTCACGAAAGTATGAGTCTTGGCCAATTAACAGCAGCCGATGGCAAAAACACGATCGGATTAATACTTTCCGGTTAATTCGTTCTTACAGTTGTTGGGTGGGGGTTTGTTGACAATGCTCAAATGGCACGGTGGAACCTTGCCGCTGTAGTGCGACATCGGCGCCAGAGGCGCGAAGGAGTGGACGTATGTTCCAGATGATTGTTGATTACTTGATGGCCAGAGTGCGTCTGTTGTTCAGAAACGAGGAGGCGGCATCGGCTATCGAGTACGCGATCGTGGTGGCGATGGTGGCCGTTGTGGTTGTGGCATTTGTGACCCCCCTCGGTAATCGAGTGTTGTTCTACTTCAACAGCATCTTGACCGGACTTGGCGGCCAAACCGTGACCCGACCCTGATGACGGAGGAGAGCTGCGATGCTTTTTGAATATCTGATGATTCGTGCCCGCAGTTTCCTGGCCGATGATGACGCTGCATCGGCCATCGAGTATGCGATTGTGGTGGCGATGGTCGCTGTGGTGGTCATTGTGTTCGTTACGCCTGTGGGTGGCCGAGTGTTAATCATGTTCGATAATCTGTTGGTCGCGTTGGGCGGATCGACGGTGCAGACGCCACCCGCGACACCCTGAGTTGAACGAAGCTCAATGCCCGGCTGATGTCGGGCTACACTCGGGTTCACTTTCAGTTTTCAGGGATTGCCCATGACTGCTTCCTCGCTGCCGCGCCAACAGTTGCTTCTGGTTGACGATGAAGAGGACGCGTTGCTGGAGCTGGCGGAGTTGCTCGAGGGGGAGGGGTTTGTCTGTCATACGGCGACGTCGGTGAAGCTGGCGTTGCATCATCTGACTCGCCATCCCGATATCGCGCTGGTGATTACTGATTTGCGCATGCCGGAGGAGTCCGGGATGTCGTTGATCAAGCGCTTGCGTGAGCATACTTCTCGGCAGCATTTGCCGGTGATTGTGATGTCGGGGCATGCGGATATGGAAGACGTCAGTGATTTGTTGCGGTTGCAGGTGGTGGATCTGTTTCGCAAGCCGATTTATTACGTCAGGTTGTTGGAGACTTTGGATAATTTGTTTCCCAAGCCTAAGGTTCAGGTTGGCTGAGGTTGAGCTCGGCGGCCTCTGGGCCGACCGTGCTTTGGGTGTTTTGGGTGAATATCCGTTTTTTTGGGTGATGCAGCTGGCGGTTTCGCCCTTACGGCGAGGCACTTTTTCCAGACGCCGAAAAAGTACCCAAAAAGGCTTGCCGCAACGTTCGGCCCACTCGCTGAGGCTCGGGGTTCCTTCGCTCCGGGATCGATCCGGGGGCAGCGCCTACGGTTTGCTTCGCTGCACCTCCTCTCGCTGTGTTTGGCTTCGCCAAACGGTCGCTGCGCTCCCACTCCCGGATCAATCCCTCCACTCAGCCTGCCGACGCGGCCGGTGAATCAAGATCAAGAGCTGCAGCCGAGCTAACGCTCATCCTGTTGAGTGGTGAGGAGCGGTAGCGGTGCGCGGTGTGCGGTGTGCGCGGTGTGCGCTGTTTTGCTTTGGCTTTTCTGTGGGGGCGAGTTTGCTGCGGACGGCGTTCCTGCGAAAGCGGCCTGACAGCCGGCCAGTTTCTAACTGAATGCACTCAATCCAACTGTAGGAATGAGCCTGCTCGCGATGGCGGCCTGACAGCCGGCCAATTTCTAACTGAATGCACTCAATCCAATTGTAGGAGTGAGCCTGCTCGCGAAGGCTGCCTGCAATCCGACCCAGTTCTGCCGTTTGTACACTCCACCCGCCGCTGCCGAAGCCTCTTGGTGTTTCAGCTTACAACTGGTAACTGAAACTGATGCTGTACCTGGGCTTGCGATTGAACGTGTCCAGCGCTTCATCCGACATTGCCTTCGCCGCTTCCAGCGCAATGTTGTAGTACTTGGCATCGCCAAACCGTAGCCCGATCGCCGCCGATGACAGATTGTTGGCCCGCACCGGCAATTCATTGAACCAACTGCGCGAGCGATCGAGTACGACATACGGTTGCAGGATGCGCACCCAGTTGCCGTCGCGGTTGAAGCTGTAGTTGACCTCGTACGCCACGCCCCAGCCCTTGTCGCCGGACGCTTGATCGTCGGGATAACCACGACCGAAGTTCTGCCCGCCGAACACCGCGCGCTCACTGTCGGGCAGGGTGTCGTCGCTCCAGTACAGTGCGGCAGACAGCACCCCTTGCCAATTGTCGAGGAACTTGTCGCTCTGTACGCCAGACAGGCGCAGGCGAAAGAAGTCGAGGTCGATGGCGTTGTTGTTGGTTTTCGCGCCCATGCTGTCGAGGCCCTGGTACACGCCGCCGCTGAGGATCCGCAACTGGCGGGCATCGGCCTTGCGCCAGTCGCTCTCGAAGGCGAGGGCGCGGATGTCGGTGCGTTCTTCGACACTCAGCGGGAAGCCGATCACCTTGTAGCGGGTCTTGTCGTTGACCGCGTAAAGCCTTGAACCGGCCGTCAGCAGTTCGTTGGAAGCGGCAATCAGCGGCAGGGTGAAACCGATCGAGTAGCGGTCGTTTTCGCGGTGCGGTTTGAGTTGCAGGCCATTGTCGAGCAGGACATTGGTGCCGGGGTCAGCACGGTAGCGTGAAGCCGACAGCGCCAGTTGTGCGCCCTCGTCATTGAGGAACTGGTTGTAGTCGAGCCGGTAGTAATGTTCGTGATCGTCACCCGGTGGAAACAGGCCGCTGAGGGTCAGTTGCTCGCCCATCGCGGTTTGCGAATTGCTGCTGACACCGAGCAGGGCCTGGGTGCCGTTGCGGTTGTCTTCGGTGGTGCTCAGCGTGCTGGTGAAGGGTTTTCGACTGGCCTGGGCCACCAGCGTTGTGGCGCCGTCGGTGGTGCCGGGCGGTGGCACCTGGGCCTGGATCGTCACCCCGGGAATGCGCGTCATCAGCGTGGTGTAGCGCTCGAACGTCTTGCGGGTCAGCGGCCGCTCGGTCTGAATCTTCGCCGCCAGTTTGTCGAGTAGCGCTTTGACCCGGCCGACATCGCCCTGGATCTGGATATCGCGGACGTAGCCTTCCACCAGCACCACGCGCGCTACGCCGTCATTGAAATTTTGCTGCGGCAAGAACGCGTAGGACAGCAGGTAACCGTCCTGCTGATAGCGTCGGGTGATGTTGCGCGTGGCTTCGATCAGCTCGGCGAGCGTGGCTTGCCGGCCGATCAGGGGCTTATAGATTTCGGCGAGTTCGTTGAGCGGGTAGAGGGTGCCGCCTTCGATCTGCACGGTTTGCAGTTTGATCTTGGTGTCCATCAACAGCGGTTGCGCAGCGGCGGCACCAGCGTCCGGCACTTGCACCGGCGTGGCGCTTGGGCGATAGGCATCGGCCGGCAGGTTCGGCACCGGCAGATTGCGGATGGTTTCGTTGCTGTTGAGAAAGCTGGGCAGGGTGTCGGCGAGGGCGGCGGAACTGAGACTGAGGAACAGCAGGGATGCCATTACGCGCATAGGACACTCCATGGTCAGATCACAGCACTGGGCTGAATTTTCCTAAGAAAAAAGCGGAAGACTCGTGGGAATCTTCCGCCCTCAACCAAGCGTAGGCGCTGTAGGTGAGGCCGTCGAATCGGCCAGGTGCAATTTAGCGTGTGTTGCCTCCCAGAGTGCCAGTCAGACCACCGAGTACACCGCCCAGACCGCCACTGGTGGTACCCCCGCTGGTACCGCCGTTGACCAGGCCACCGACGGCGGCGACGGTGCCGCCGACGTTGCTGACCAGACCACCGACTGCGGTGGTGACCGGGTTGTTGGTCGCAGCAATGCTGCCGCCGATACTGCTGACCGCGCCGCCCACCTGGCCGGTAAGACCTGCAACAGGTGAGCCGATACCGGTAGCGGCGCCGAGTTGCTGAGTCACGTTGGTAACGCCACTGGTGACCGGGTTCAGGCCTGCGCCCAAGGTTCCGCCAACCGTGGCCAGAGGTGAGGTGGTTGCGGTGATCGGGGTGCCCGAACCGCCGAGTACGGTGTTGAGCGAAGCCACTGTGTTGCCGGCCGCTGCCAGGACGTTGCCAGGCGCTGCGAGAGTGCCGTTGCCTGCCGCCAGACCTGAGCCGACATTGACCACCGCGCCGCCAACGGTTTGCAGCAGGCCAGTACCACCGAGGCCACCGCCCACTCCACCAGTACCCGAACCAGTGCCGTTGGACACCAGACCACCGGCCTTGGCGACTGCGGTGCCGGTATCGCTCAACGCGCCGCCGAGTGTGTTGGTCAAGGCGTTGCCGTTACCCGCATCGGTAACATTGCCGCCCAGTGTGTTCACCGCACCACCGACTTGCGCAACCACGCCTTTGAGTGGATCGCCAAGACCTGTGGTCGCGCCGAGTTTGTCCGTGGTGCTTTCAACCATCGCAATCACTGGCACCAGACTACCGCCGAGTTTGTTCGTCAACTGGCTGGTCGGGCCGCTGGTCAGCGTGGTGTCGAGGGTATTGCCGAGCATGGTGACTTTCTCGCCGACACCATCAAGCAGCGGCGCGACTTTGGTCACCACACCGCCCACCACCGGTACGCTGCCCGTCGCAGTGGACAGCTTGGCGCTGAGGTCGGAGACGCCGTTGCCAACATCCGTCACTACACCGCCAACCGAAGCAACGGTGGTGGTCAGGCCATTAGGGTCGGTGGCCAGTTTGCCTACGCCATTGGCGACGCCATCACCCAAGGTGCTGACAACATTGCCTGCGGTGTTGGCCGCACTCTGCACCACACCACCGACCACCGGTACGGTACCCAGCGAGTCGCCGATCTGGCCAACGCCATCGCCGACGCCAGCGACGGTCTTACCGACATCCTGCACCAGGGTGGTGGTCACCAGCGGTGTGGTGGTCGGATTGGTCGGGTTGGTCGGATCCGTTGGGTCTGTCGGGTTGGTTGGATTGGTCGGATCGGTGCCACCGGTTCCGCCAGTACCACCTGTGTTCCCGGTCCCGCCGGTTCCGCCTGTGCCTGCAGTATCACCGCTGCCGCCCGTACCGCCAGTACCCGAGGTGCCGCCAGTGCCAGCGGTGCCGTCCGCCGCAGAACTGCCGGAGCTGCTGTGATGGCCGCCACCGCCGCTGCTGCAGCCGGCGAGGCCGAGGGAGAGAATCAATGCCAGAGCTATTGCCGATTTGCACCACACATCTTGAGTTTTCATGATTGAGATTCCTTGCACCTGTCACAACGTTCGTTGTCTTCGATGGCTCGCCGATCTGTTGTCGGTGATGCCTTCGCCCGTTGTGCTCAATCTCAGTCCAGAGGCAGGTTTCAGGCCATTCTCAAGTTGGTATTAACGCCTTTATATATAAGGTGAAGTTCAGCGCCTAAGGACTAATACCCAGGATATAGCCGGACAAAAAAAGGCCTTGATAATCAAGGCCATGGTTTTTTCAGCGGAAGGCGGAAGGACGGCGAAAACTTAAGTTATATACACACAATTAACGGTATCCCGCGTGCTCAGGCAATCGGTTGCCACTGCCCGACCATATGCTCCAGGTCTTGCGCACCGATCAGCCGCAACTCACCACTGGACCCCGCCGCACTCGCCAGCAGGGTCACCTCACTGGGCAGGCGCACCGGTTTGCGAAAGTGCACGGCGATCTCAAGGTTGGCCTTGGGCAAATGATCGTTCAGCGCCGCGAGGGTCCGCGCCTTGTTCCACAAACCATGGGCGATCGCTGTTGGAAAGCCAAACAGCCTGGCACTGGCCGCACTCAGGTGAATCGGGTTGTAGTCGCCGGACACTTTGGCGTATTGCCGACCGATATCGACCGGGGCTTTCCAGCGCGCCACCTCCACCAGCGATTGCGACGGCTCCCAGGTCTGCTCGGCCGGCTCGCCCTCAAGTTTCACACCGCGACAGAGCATCTGGCTTTCCGCTTCCCACAGCGGCCCGAGCTGATCATCCAGGGTGGTCAGCAGATCGAACGTCGCACCTTTGGGATGCGCTTGCAGATTCGTCACGCGCACGCTGACCTGCGCCCGACCGATCCCGCCCATCGGGCGCAACACGCGAATGCGGTTGCTCAGATGAATCAGCCCCAGCAGCGGGAACGGAAAGGCTTTGGCGGTGAGCAATTGCATCTGCAATGCAAAGGCGAGGATGTGCGGATAGGTCGGCGGCAACAGACCGTCATCGACGAATCCGCAGACCTTGCGATAGCCCGCCAGGCGTTGGCCATCGACATCGACCCAACAGCGCAGGCCGCTGTCGGGTAATTGGGTGCCGGTGATTTTGCGTCGCGTCGCCGCCCGTGCGTAGAGCCCGGGCAGACTCGGTTCGCGATCCAGCGTATGCCATTCCATGCTCATGCCTAAGCCCCCAGAACGCTTTGTCCACAGACGCGCAGTGCCTGCCCGGTGAATGCGCCGGTGCCCGGTTGCGCCAGCCACGCGACGGCTTCGGCGACGTCTTGCGGTAAACCGCCCTGACCGAGCGAACTCATGCGTCGGCCCGCCTCACGCAGGCCAAACGGAATGTGTGCAGTCATTTGCGTCTCGATAAAACCGGGGGCGACGGCATTGATGCTGATCCCACGTTCCAGCAGCGTAGGCGCCCAGGCTTGCGCAAGACCAATCAGCCCGGCCTTGCTCGCGGCGTAGTTGGTTTGCCCGCGATTGCCGGCAATGCCGCTGATCGAGGCCAGCAGAATCACCCGCGCGTTGTCGCGCAGCGTGCCGCTGTCGAGCAGGGCCTGGGTCAGCACTTGCGGTGCGTTGAGGTTGACCGCCAGCACCGCGTCCCAGAATTCCGGGGTCATATTGGCCAGGGTTTTGTCGCGGGTGATGCCGGCGTTGTGCACCAGAATATCGAGGCCGTCAGGCAGTTGTTCGATCAATTGCGTGGCGGCGTCGGCGGCGCAGATATCCAGGGTAATCGCGCGGCCGCCGAGGCGGGCGGCAAGGGCTTCCAGATCGGTCTTCGCCGGCGGCACGTCGAGCAGGATCACCTCGGCGCCGTCGCGCGCCAGGGTTTCGGCAATCGATGCGCCGATACCGCGAGCCGCACCAGTGACCAGCGCCTTGCGTCCGGCCAGCGGCCGGGTCCAGTCAGTCACTGGCGTCGCACAAGCTGTCAGGCGAATCACCTGCCCGGACACGAACGCACTTTTCGGCGAGAGGAAAAACCGCAGCGGGCCTTCCAGTTGATCTTCGGCGCCCTCACCGACGTAGATCAATTGCAGCGTGCCGCCGCTGCGCAATTCCTTGGCCAGCGAACGGGAAAACCCTTCCAGCGCTCGTTGCGCACTGGCAGCAAACGGATCTCTGAGGGTTTCCGGGGCACGGCCAAGGATCACCAGATGGGCGCTGTGCTCAAGATTCTTCATCAACGGCTGGAAGAATTCGCGCAGTTGCTTGAGCTGGTCGGTATGCAGCAACTCGCTGGCGTCGAACACCACGGCTTTGAGTTTCGGGCCGTGGCCGGGAATCCATTCGGTAGCGGTTGCCGGTTGTTCGCCGTAACGGTAGATGCCGTCGGTCAAACGGTTGGCGAAGGCACTGACGCGCTCCGCCAGTGGCCCGCCGCCGATCAGCAGCGCCCCTTCCACCGGCCGCAGGCGCCCGGCCTGCCAGCGTTCCAGCCGCACCGGCGACGGCAGGCCCAGCGCCCCGACCAGGCGATGGCCGATGGACGAGTTGGCGAAGTCGATATAGCGATCAGACATGGAACGCTCTCCAGAAGTTGGGGTTCAAAGTGTGGACTACCGATGGCAATCAATCGTTCGATCCACGCAATAAGGCCTACGCTAGAACAGCAGAGTAGTTTGCCCCCGGCGTTTGTGTTGCCGAACCCACAGTCAGAAACACAGCTGACCCCTGTAGGAGTGAGCCTGCTCGCGATAGCGGTGTATCAGTCAAGAAATGTTTATCTGACCCACCGCTATCGCGAGCAGGCTCACTCCTACAGGGGATCGGCGTGAATTCAAACCTTCGGAAAAGGAGTTATTCATGAGTCAGCTGCGCCGCGTCGCGATCATCGGCGGTAACCGCATTCCCTTCGCCCGTTCCAACGGGCCGTACGCCACGGCGAGTAATCAGGCGATGCTCACCGCCGCCCTCGAAGGCCTGATCGAACGCTACAACCTGCACGGCCAGCGCATTGGCGAAGTGGTGGCGGGCGCAGTGCTGAAATTGTCACGAGATATGAATCTGACCCGTGAATGTGTGCTCGGCTCGCGTCTGTCCCCGGCGACGCCCGCCTACGACATTCAGCAAGCCTGCGGCACTGGCCTGGAAGCGGCGATCCTGGTGGCGAACAAGATCGCCCTCGGCCAGATCGAGAGCGGCATCGCCGGTGGCGTCGACACCACCTCGGACGCGCCGATCAGTGTCAGCGAAGGCCTGCGCAGAATCCTCTTGCAAGCCAACCGCGCCAAGACCACCGGCGACAAGCTGAAAACCTTACTGCAGTTGCGGCCGCAACACCTGATCCCGGAATTTCCGCGTAACGGTGAACCGCGCACCGGCCTGTCGATGGGGCAGCACTGCGAACTGATGGCGCAGACCTGGAACATCCCGCGTGAAGATCAGGATCAACTGGCCCTCGAAAGCCACCACAAACTCGCTGCGTCCTATAGCGAGGGTTGGCACAACGACCTGATGACACCGTTCCTTGGTCTGACCCGCGACAACAATCTGCGCCCGGACCTGACCCTGGAAAAACTCGCGACGCTGAAACCCGCCTTCGAAAAAAGCGCGAAAGGCACGTTGACGGCAGGCAACTCCACGCCGCTGACCGATGGCGCGTCTGTGGTGCTGCTCGGCAGTGAAGAGTGGGCGAAGGAACGCGGCTTGCCGATCCTCGCGTACCTGCGCGATGGCGAAGCGGCGGCAGTGGATTTCGTCAACGGCGCCGAAGGGCTGCTGATGGCGCCGGTGTATGCCGTGCCACGGTTGTTGGCACGCAACGGGCTGACCTTGCAGGATTTTGACTACTACGAAATTCATGAAGCGTTCGCGGCGCAAGTGCTGTGCACGCTGAAGGCCTGGGAGGATCCCGAATACTGCAAAACCCGTTTGGGCCTTGATGCGCCGTTGGGTTCGATTGATCGTAGCCGGCTGAACGTGAAGGGCAGTTCGCTGGCGGCCGGGCATCCGTTTGCGGCGACCGGTGGGCGCATCGTCGCGAACCTGGCGAAGTTGCTGGACGCAGCGGGGAAGGGCAGGGGGTTGATATCGATTTGCGCGGCGGGTGGGCAGGGCGTCACCGCCATCATCGAACGCTGACGCTGAAAGAGCCCCTCGCCCTAACCCTCCCGAAACGTCGGACCGCCCAGAGGGAGAGGGGACCGATTGGGGGATGCTTCAGAGGTGCGCCGACCTGAGAGAGTTGTGCTGAATCCAGAATCGAACCGATTTGGAGAATTCGGCCAGCCCATAATCGACGCGGTATTTCAGGTCGATGCATAACGCCAGACACCTCGGTCAGCCCCCTCTCCCTCAGGGAGAGGGCTGGGCGGGCGGCGTTCCGATGAGGGGCTTTTGGGTTCAGGTACGAAACCGTCTGACCAACCCATCCAGCTCATTCGACAACCCCGCCAGACTCTGCGAATCCAGACGCGCCGAGTTGGCCAGTTCTGCCACCAACTGCGCATCACCGTGGATCTGGCTGATGTGCCGGTTGATGTCCTCAGCCACCTGATGCTGTTCTTCAGCAGCGGTAGCGATTTGCGTGTTCATGTCACGAATCACGTCCACCGATTCGCGGATCTGCCCGAAGCTTTCGCGCGCCTCGCCGATACGCGTCACCGACTGCTGCGAGACCTGCAGGCTGGCGTGCATCTGTTGTGTGACCTGACTGGTGCGCTTGGCCAGATTGCCGAGCAGACCATCGATCTCTGCCGTCGAATCCGCCGTGCGTTTGGCCAGGGCGCGCACCTCATCCGCCACCACGGCAAAACCGCGCCCCTGTTCACCGGCGCGAGCTGCTTCGATGGCGGCGTTGAGCGCCAGCAGGTTGGTCTGTTCGGCGATGGAGCGGATGGTGCCGAGGATCGACTGGATATCGTTGCTGTCGCGCTCCAGTTGTTGCATTGACTGCGCCGATTGCTCCAGCTCCTGGCTCAGTTGATCGACGCTGTGCACCGCCGCATCAATCTGTTGCTGGCCTTGGCGGGCCTGACGCTGGCCGCTGTCGGCGGAGTCCGCTGCCTGACTGCACGAGCGCGCGACTTCGTTAGCGGTGGCGACCATTTCGTGGAACGCGGTCGAGACCATGTCGACCGCTTCACGCTGACGCCCGGCGGCTTCGGCCATGTCGCTTGAGACGCGGGTCGAACTCTGCGAGGTCGCGAGGATTTTCCCGGCGGCGCCGCCGATGTGCTGGATCAGGCTGCGGATCGCGGTGAGGAACTGATTGAACCAGTTGGCCAGTTGCGCGGTTTCATCATTGCCACGGATGTCGAGGTTTTTGGTCAGGTCGCCTTCGCCCTGCGCAATGCCTTCCAGGCCACTGGCGACGCTGCGGATCGGCCGCACGATGAGGGTGGCGAAACTGGCGCCAACCACGGCGAACAGCACGGCGAGCACGGCGGCGATGATCGCGATCAGCCAGGTCAGTTGCGTGGCCGAGCTCATCACATCGCTCTGCTTGATCAGGCCGACGAAGGTCCAGCCCAATTGCTCCGATGGCCAGACGTTGGCCATGTAGCGCTCACCGTTAAGCTCGACTTCGACCAGGCCTTTGCCGGCCTTGGCCAGCTGCGCATAGCCTTCGCCGAGGCTGTCCAGCGGCTTGAAGTTGTGTTCCGGCTGTTTCGGATCGACCAGCACCGTGCCGCTGTTTTCCAGGAGCATCAGGTAGCCGGTTTCGCCCAGCTTGATCTGTTTGACGATCTCGGTGAGCTGCGTGAGCGTCACGTCGATGCTGACCACGCCGCCGTTGCTGCCGAGTTTGTTGTCGATGGTGCGCACGGTGCTGACGTAGGTCGCATCGTCCTGCGCCCAGTAGTAAGCGGCGGTCCGCAACGGTTTGCCCGGTTTGGCCTGGGCAGCCTTGTACCACGGCCGCTGACGCGGGTCGTAATTGTTGAGTTTGGGATCGTCCGGCCATGACACATAACCACCGGCGGCGGTGCCAACGATGGCGTAGGCGTAAGCCGGGTGGGCGTTGCCCAGGTCCTGGAGGAACGCGAAGACCTTTTTGTCCATCTCGCCCTGCGGGATGGATTCGGCGTTGGCGCTCATGTAGGTCTTGAGGCTGTCGTCGGTGTTTTTGATCAGCGGCTGCGACGCCAGGTAATCGACGTTCTGGCTGATGCCATCAAAAAACAGCTGCATGGCATTGCTGACCTGACGGATTTCGCGACCGCTGCTGTCGACAAAACTGTCCCGGGCATCGCTGCGCAAGTTCATCACCACCAGCGTTGCGACCAGCACCACCGGCAAGCAGGCGATGATTGCAAACGCCCACGTCAATTTCTGTTTGATGTTCATCCGCGCTCCAGATTTTCTTGTAGGCCCACGCAGTGCAGATGACTTGTGGTTTATTGGCAGCCGAAAACGTTGTGGATCACTCGTATCCCCGAGCGCGGCATCGCTGATTGTTGTGGAACGATTGCCGGACAAATCCCTCTGTCATTGAGGGCTTCGGCTGCAAAACAGGGAAATTGAGGCGACTTTGCAAAAATCTGCCGAAGGGGCATCAGCCGGATGTCAGATTCTGTCGCAAATGCCCTTGAAGACATGTACCAACAAGTACAACAGCCTCGGCTATGATTCCCCACGGTCGATGCGCGAGCGCAGAGTTGGCCCTGTTTAATCCGGCACAGTGTGTGCATTCTCAACGTTCACAGGTCGGCAACCCCTCCCCGTGATGCGAGGATTGCCGTATAACGAGTGACATTCGCGTGTTTGGTAATAAAGGACCCACAATAAAAGCTGATGAAGACTCCAAAACGCATTGAACCCCTGATCGAGGACG
>Ga0157373_10000476_pt1 | contig 31810 bp, 29 predicted proteins | sample C65metaG_FD_113460 | JGI IMG/M metagenome (GOLD analysis project Ga0157373, IMG submission 113460) | Corn rhizosphere microbial communities from Kellogg Biological Station, Michigan, USA - C6-5 metaG | ecosystem: Host-associated > Plants > Roots > Rhizosphere > Soil | place: USA: Michigan... | reverse complement strand
CGCGGCGGTCCTGCGCGGTCTCGGGCCGGATCGCGCATTCGCACATCCTCGCGCGGGCGGCGAACCTCGACATGGTCGCCGCCGGTTGGACCGCCACGATCGGCAATTATCTCGGCCGGGTGACCAAGCCGCGCATCCTGGCGGCGGTCGAGGAAGCCAGGGGCGGCGAGGTGGCCGGGCGTCTTGCCGGCCTCAAGAAGCCCGAGATGGCGGAGGCTGCTGAAGGGCTGCTCGCCGGCCGCGGCTGGCTCGCCGAACCGCTGCGCACGCCGACGCTCGAACCGGTGGCGGCCAACGATGGCGAACAGGCCATCGACGCCGGTCCGCAGGATGATCAGCATGATCCGGATCCCGACGAGATGTACGCGGTTGCTGCTGAATAATCGCCCTTCCTTCTTCCTTCGGGGCCTGTCCGCAGCGGCAGGCCCCATTTCTATTGCGGAGGATGTCATGGCTGGTCTCGCATCGGACCTGTCGCGCTGCCTGGCACGCAATGCCGAAGCGGTCTGTCGCCATTATCTCGGCGCAGGCCACCGCGAAGGCCGATACTGGATTGCCGGCGATGCCCTGGGATCGCCGGGGCGCAGTCTCTATGTCCGCCTGAAAGGCGGCGACCATGGCAAGGGTGCTGCGGGCAAATGGACCGACGCCGCAACGGGTGAACATGGCGACCTGCTCGACCTGATTTCGCTGAATTGCGGGCACCACTCGCTCGCCGAGACCATTGAGGAAGCGCGCATCTTCCTGTCTTTGCCGCGCGCTCTGCCGGACTTCGGCCGGCAAGAACCTCGGCCGCCCGCCGGATCGCGCAAGGCTGCCCGCCGATTGTTCGCGGCATCGAAGCCGATCGCCCGCACCCTTGCCGAGACCTATCTTCGAAATCGCGCCATCACGAGCATGCGATCCGAACGCTGGCTGCGTTTCCATCCGCGGTGTTGGTATCGCGCCAACGAGGATGACGCGCCCGACACCCCGAATGGCTTTCCGGCACTGATCGCAGCGGTGACCGATCTCGACGGCACCATCACTGGCGTTCATCGCACCTGGATCGATGCCATGGGCACCGACAAGGCACCCGTGGCGACGCCGCGCCGGGCGATGGGCGATCTGCTCGGATATGGCGTCCGGTTCGGCTCGTCAGGTCCCGTTATGGTTGCCGGCGAAGGCATCGAGACGATGCTGTCACTGCGCATGGCAGTCCCTCCACTGGCGATGATCGCGGGTCTTTCCGCCCCTCATCTCGCGGCGATCGCCTTCCCGCCCGAGTTGCAACGCCTCTATGTCGCCCGCGACGACGATCCTGCCGGCGCCCACGCCGTGACGACGTTGACCGAACGCACCGATGCGGCCGGCATCGCGATGATCGTGCTCGAGCCTCAGCTTGACGACTTCAACGCCGACCTCCGCCTGTTGGGTCTCGACCGGCTTCGCGCGCATCTTGCCCCGCAGATCCTCCCCGAAGATCGTGCACGCTTTCTCCTGTCCACAGGTTGAGGCCGGGAAGGGCGAGGGTCCAAAGCGGCGTCATCGTCGAGCCGTTCGCGGCAGTCCGATGCTGCCTCACGTCGACCAAGAGCCGCGCCTGTCGGCCTTCTTGAGAGGGCGACTGGAACGGCAAGCGGGCCTGCCGCGCAACGGCTGCGCCGCGACTATTTTCCGCCGCGCCCCTTCGGGTCCGCTTTGCATCGCGAAACAAAATAGCCGCGGCTATCGCCGTCCTCCGCTTCGCTTCGGCCCCCGTCGGGCGCTGTCACGCCCGACCGCTACGCTCGGGTGTGCGCGCCCGGTCCGCCCACCGTCCTGTCGTCGCCACGAAGGCCGCGAGAGGCGCGGTCCAATGGCGAGGCGACCATCATGACCACCGACCCCGAACGTCACGACGAACCCGAGCAAGAGGAATCCTCGCTATCCCACCTGCTCCAGGAACTTGAACTTTATGGGCGCAGACCCTTCGAAGACGATACCGATCCGAGACCATTGCCCGAAGGCCGCCTGGTCGAGGCCGCCGCCGCCGACACCTTCGACGCAATGGCCGCCTGTCTGCAGGACACCCGCCTTGAGCCCGATCTCGAAGACCTGCTCTGGGGCATCACCAATGTGTTCCACCGGGCCGGCGAGCGCGTCGAACGTGAGCTCGATCGCAACGAGCTGGGGCAGAAGCGCCTCCAGCGCGAGCAGGACGGCAGCGAGGTCAGATCGGTCGAGCTTGAAACGGTGATCGCCGAGGGCCGCACGATGATTGAGCGCCGCGACGCGATGGAAGCCTTCCGCGAAGCGTTCGCCGACCAGTTCCGCACGCATCTTCGTAAAGCCTGGATGCCGCGATCGGGATCGATGGTGAACCGTAAGGCGCTGACCGCCAGCATCGTCGACAGCCGGGATTTCATCAACGCCCGTCGCTGGACCGAAAGCCAAGTGCTGATCCCGTCAGGTGAACGGGTCTATCTCTCCGGAGGCGCCAGCTACAATGATCACCGCACCATCTGGTCGATGCTCGACAGCGTGCTCGCCAAGCATCCGACGATGGTCCTGATGCATGGCGGATCGAAGAGCGGGGCCGAAAAGATCGCCTCACTCTGGGCCGACCAGCGCACTGTCCCGCAAATCTCGTTCGCGCCGGACTTCGTGAAGCACAGCAAATCATCGGCGCCCTTCAAGCGCAACGATGTCGTGCTCGCGACCCTTCCCATCGGGATCATCCTGTTCCCCGGTGGCGGCATTCAGGAGAACCTGTTCGACAAGGCCCGCAAGATGGGCATCCCGGTCTGGCGGTTCGAATGATCGCCGCCAGCGGCGCATAGCTCTTTCAAGCGTTTAACGCGGGCATCGCCGGATCACGGATTTTAGCTGGCCACAGGTGGCGCATTCGGCGGTCACTCGCTCATAACCACGCTGGCCGGCGAGCTCGCGCGTGCGCTGGCTTGCCTGATGGAGCGCCGCGAGATGGAGGCGTTCGACGATGCATTCGTCGCAAATCGGCACGGGTGCGAGTCTGGCGATCAATGCTTCGACTCGATCCATGCTCGCACTCAACCTCCCGAGCCGACCATAGAAGCAAATCGCAGCTGGGCGGGAAAGACCACATCGACCAGCGCGGCAGGCACCTTGCCAATAGAACCGTCTGGACGTGTTCCCCGCACCCGAACATCGCCAAGATCATATCCCCACGGTTTCAACCGCCATCGCCCCTTCTAGCCGTCCGCGAAACCTCTCCCCGCTCTTTGAGGCGCTAGTCCTTTCCGACCTCCGGCCTTCCACGATCAACCCGTGAAGGGTCCGCTATGCTTTGCATGCGGCCGCTACTCGGCTTTGCCTCCTGACGCGGTGATCGCGGCCGGACGCCGGATGCGTTGGCGCCTGTCGAGCGGGGAGAGGCCCCGCTCCGAAAACGACAGGAGCCGGTCATGTCCCTCGAAACCGCACAGCGCTACGCTTGGAACCTAGCGTGCACCCTCAAGGTCATCATCATCCTGATCGAGACCGATGACGGCTATAACGCGATACCGAGTGATGAATACGATGGCGACGCCGATCATGTCGTTCGCGAATATGATGTTTTCGCAGCCTGATCGTTATGGGCGAGCGCCCGATCGAACCCGGCGACGGTTTCGTCGCCAGGCAATTTCTGCTATATTTTGCACGCGCTGTGGTGGCTGGTGGAAGCGCGCCCAATCCTTTGAAGAAAGGACGTGACGCCATGCCTATCCTGTTTCCCTTGACGCTGATCGGCGTAGGATTTCTGATTTACGCGCTGTTCGCCGGCGCAACGCTGGCGCTACCGATTGGCGCTGGCCTGGCGGCCGGCTTCGGCAGCGCCGCACTTGGCATCGCGCCGCTGCCGTCGATTGTCATCGGCATCGCCGCCTTTATGGGCGTCATCGCGCTCGGTCGCTTCGCTGCGCTCTCGCTTTCGAACCGTCCGGCACGCGGTATGCTGATCGCCGTTTTCGCGATCCCGGCCGCGATTGCCAGCTTCTCGGTTGCGAGCGCCTTCGCGTCGCTTGCAGGCTTCGCCAGTTTCGCCGTTGCACTCGTCGCGGCTTGCCTGATCGGCGCCGTTGCCGCGCACAGGCTCACCGGTCCGGGCGCCTGATCGTAGCAATATCGCCGTCATTTCTTCGCATATCGCCCCGCCCGGTCGGTCCGGGCGGGGTTTTTTGCAGGCCCATCTTGCCATTGCCGGAAGGGGCGATGGGATCAGGCGTCTCGCCGCCCATCGCCAAATCCCAGCCGCGATCGTTGCGGGATGCTGGTGGCGGGCCAACGGCCCATCTTGTGGCGGTCACCGCAGGATCAGGTTCAAGAACGCGATCCCGCGCAGGTCGAGTCCCTACCCGGAAGCGGGCATTCGTCGGTTGAGGCGGCGGTCGTGACCAAGAAGGACCCGCCTGTTTGCAGGTTGATCTATCCAGCACTACGCTCACGGCGTCGGGCTTCTAGACGGGGGCCAATGCCGAGGCCACGTCTCCTGTCGGCAGATCCAGGCCAGTGCCCAAACAGCCTCTCTTCATGGCTTGATGACCGAAACCGGCTTCGCCTCTGCCGCTCGGGGCCGCAACGGCTTTGAGGCACTTTTTTCCCCTGCCGGCTTCGCCGTCATTCCTCGCGGGGACAAAAAAGCGCCGCTCCGCCGTCCTCCAGCTGCGCTTGCGGGTCTTCGACTGCAGCCGCGGCAGCCCCGGTCACCTTCAACGCCATCGAGGCCGTGATGGGCACGGGCTCGAGGATCAAAGACTGGAGACACGAACATGGCTACCATCGGCACCTTCAAGAAAACCGCCAACAACGAGTTCGTCGGCGAGATCGTCACCCTCAGCGTCCAGGCCAAGGGCGTCCGCATCGTTCCCGACAGCAACCGCGCCAACGACAATGCTCCCTCGCATAGGGTGATGGTCGGCCGGGCGGAAATCGGCGCCGCCTGGACCAAGGAATCGGGCGAAGGCCGCGCCTATTTGGGCCTCAAGCTCGACGATCCGAGCTTCACCGCTCCGATCTACGCGAACCTGTTCGACGACGAGGACGGTGAGACCTACAACCTGATCTGGTCACGTCCGACCCGCCGCAACGGCGACTGAGCCGGACCGATCAAGCCCCGCCCGGACGGACCGGGTGGGGCTTTCGTTTGATCCATTTTGGCTGTAATATTAACTACTTGGGATAAGTCGGGCTTATTCGATGATAAGCAAGCGCAGCATTGTGTCCCGAATCATTCGTAACATACATCAACATCGCAGGGGGCATCGAGGAGTATTGCGATGCCAGGTTACAGTAGAATGCGCCTGCCCGAGGCTCATCGGGCGCTGCTGACCTTGACTGCCCGTGGGTTCGCGTGGGAATGGGTCCGTCGCAATCCTGCCTTCCGCGCGATCTGGACGTCGAGCGATGAGGCCGCGCGACGCAGTTCCGCGCTCGCCTTAGCCGCTGTCCGTCGCTCGGCACGGCCAGTCATCAATCTCGCGCAGCATTCCCTGGCGAGGAGGTGGTCCCCCTGGGGCCTCACCTTTCGCGGTCGATCCCGACACGCCGGCGACCGTAGCGCCGCCGGTCGCCTGGCTGCCATCCCTCGACGTAGGCGCGCTGACCATCGTCCGGCCAGTGCCTTGGGGGCGATCGATCGGCGATCTCCTGTACCGGCCGGCGACCTGGGGCGATCGCATGGTCCGCATGGCCGCGCCCGGAGGGACGTCGCTCCTGATCCGACGACATGGCGCGCCGGAGCTGCCACTTTGGATCCCCGCCGACCTTGAGCCGGTGCCGGGCAAGTCGTTTGGGATCTATCTTCATCCCGACCGCAGCCATGGCGATCGAATCCGCTCGGCTGAATCCTTCCGGCGCGCGGTCGGCCTTGGCGCGCCGCTGCGCGCCTCGCCGAACGGCAATGCACACCGACAGGCAGCGATGATTTGCATTCACGATCTGCAGAGCGCCGGCGCGTCGCTCCGCGACATTGCCGGAGAATTGCTCGACCCGGTTCCGGACGACTGGCGCCTGAGTTCAGAGCGCTCGGATTTGCGCCGTCTTGCTGACGCGGCGGCCGAGATGGTGGCGGGAGGATATCGGCGACTGCTTGGGGCACGTTCCAAACCATAGACACCAAAATCAGCCCGATGTGGTCGGATCGTGGACCCCCGCTTTCCGGCCACCCGTGGACGCCGTTCGACGCCGATGATCGCCGGGCTCGCGAGGCGCTGCCCGCATCGCCTCGAGAGACCCGAAATCCACGGAGTCCACCATGCCCGACATCATCAAGGATACGCGTTACCTGCGCACCAAGGAGGCCGCCCACTATGTCGGCCTCTCGGCGCGAACACTCGAGAAGCATCGCACTTCCGGCACCGGCCCCGCCTATCGGAAAATCGGCGGGCGCGTCGTCTATACGATCGAGGAACTGCGCGCTTGGTGCGATCGCGGCGCCTGCGCATCCACCTCCGATCCCAATAACGGATCCGTCCTGCCGGCCGTGCGCCGTCCCGGCGAACGTGCGGAGCAACAATGATGGCTGACGCGCTCGACCAGCACGCCGCCGCCGGCCCTGCGGCGACCACCAGCTTGCGCCGCCATCCGCTTCGCGTCGGCGTGCTCGCCGGGACGGGCGCCGCGCTCGCGGTGCTTCTCCTGCCGGCCGTGCACCGTCCGCAGCTGCGCCTCGTCTGGAACGCCTCGGCGAGCGTGCCGCTTGGCCTCTACGGAATCGAGCCCAACACAGCCGCGCGCGTGGGCGATCTGGTCGTGGTGCGACCGTCGCCCGCGCTGACCCGTTTCATGGCGGAACGCCGCTATGTCGAGGCGGGCGCGCTGCTGATCAAGCCCGTCGCGGCGACTAGCGGTGCGATCGTCTGCCGGCTCGGCTCGCGCATCACGATCGACGCGCGCGCCGTCGCATTCGCGCTACCGCGCGATCGCTTCGGCCGGGCTCTCCCAACATGGTCTGGATGTCGCGGGCTGCGGGCCGATCAGCTATTCCTGATCGCGCCGATCCATCGGGACTCCTTCGACGGCCGCTATTTCGGGCCGGTCGCGCGAAGCCGCATTGTTGGGCGTGCCCTGCCGTTGTGGACCTGGTCATGAGGGGGGCGTTGCATCTAAGCATGGGCGCGCTCGCGCTGCTCGCTGCCTCCTCCTCCGCGTCGGCAAAGTCACCATCACCTGCGATCGCGAATGCCTGTGCGATCCATGCCCCGGAAGCCGCCAGCCGATCCGGCCTTTCGGCAGATGTCATCCTGCGCGTCATGATGGCGGAGTCGCGCGGCAATCCTCGGGCGCTCTCGCCCAAAGGCGCGGGCGGCTGCATGCAGATCATGTCCGCGACCTGGACATATTTGTCAGTGCGGTATGCGCTCGGTTCCAATCGGTTCAATCCGCGGATGAACATGATCGGCGGAGCTCTCTATCTCGCCGAGCTCGCCGCACGCTACGGATTTCCCGGTGCCTATGCTGCTTATAATGCAGGGCCTGGCCGCTACGAGCGCTATGCCGCGGGTACTGCGGTGCTGCCGGTAGAAACCATCGCCTATACGGCGCGCATCGGGCGCACGGTTCCCGTGCCCAATGCTGCGCGGCTCGACCAGCGCTGGCAGGAAGCGTCGCTGTTCCTTTCCCGGAACACACTGCCAGCAACTCGGGCTTTGGCTCCGCGCGCCGAGACTGGCGATCCCGGCCGACCGACGAATCTGCTGTTCCCACTGACAGCGCGTAAGGCGCTGACATCGCCAGAAACCAGTGGACGCTGACTACAGCAATCCTATCTCACGGGCATGACCAAATGGACCATAGACACCCTGCGCGCCCTCGATCGCAAATATGCGGCTGTCGGCGTGCATCTCCATCAGCGCCCATTCCGCGCAGCGACCGACATCTTCGGCGCTGCATTCTCGATGGGCGTCGGAGGCAATCCCGAAGTTAAGAAGATCATGACCGCCTATGAGGAAATGATCCCCGAGGTGAATTCATCGTGGCCCGGCATGGGCATCGGGCTGGTCGCGGCCGTCGATCAGGTGCGCAAAGTGACGGTGCCGGTCATCTTTGGAGAGGTAACTCTGCAAATCTGGCGCGCGCTCGGCTTCACGAACGATCGCGAGTGGTGGTCGTGGTGCCGCGAGGATCAGCTGATCGCGGCGGAAACCAGCTTCGCTTATGCCGATGTCCATGACCTCACCAATGGCTTGAGCGAACTGCGGGGCGGCGTCGGCGCCGATCTCGAATTGTGGCAAATGGCCACCTCCAATCTTGCCGATGCGGCGAACAATCTGCCGACGGCCTTCAGCGTCGATTCCGTCCTGCAGCCGATCTGCATGACCATCGAACTGTCGCTGAAGGCCGCCCTTGTGCGGAACGGCGCCGATCCGAACAGCTTCAAGGGGCCGGCCGGCCATGACCTCGGCAAGCTCACCGATCGGCTCTCTGCCGAAACGCCGCACTGCGATGATGCCCGCATCCGCGAAGTGGTCGGTCACATGCCGCCCTACGTCGCGAGCCGCTACAAGCCAGCGGGTCTCTCGCGACTGGACGTGGTGCGGCTCGCGCTTGGGGCGCAATTCGTCGCGGCCGCGACAGTGCGGCGCTTCAGCGAGCGCGACCTCGCTGCCGAAATGGAATCGGGCGGATGGCCGGCGCCGCGACCGCCCCAATTTCCCGCATAGCTTGCTTCGTTGTGCGCGCGTCGCCCTCGATGGCAAGCCGCACGCCACGAGGCTATGTCTCGCCTTCGCTGACATCGATCTCACCAACCGCACGCGGTGTGCGACTTCGCGTGCGAGCCAGTGCCGCGTCCTCCGCTTCGGTTGCAAACGCCCGCGCGCCGCGCCGCCGCGATAGCAACATGAGCTGCGATCCGTTCGGCCCGCACATCTGCTGCGCGAGTTCGCGACACGCGCCGTACAGCATCGCACGGTCGTCGTCGGCGATGGCGACGAGACCGGCCTTCTGCACGAGGCCGCCGAGCTCGATCAGGTGGCGCGTTCGTTCTCGTCTGGCCACAACCCATACTCTCGTATCCGTTCGGGCCCGCGCGGCCTCAAGACGATTGCGCGCCTGGATCAGTTGCCTTGCCGCCTTCGCCACCGCCGCCAGGGCGGCGCGAGGATCGGCGGCTTTTGTTGCGAAAGAATTGGGCGCCCTGGCGACTCCATGTGGACATGGTGGCCTTGTCCTTTTCCGCGACGGCCGCGAGGAGGGCGCCGGCAAGCAGATCGGGCTCGAGCGCATCGGCACCCGTTGCCTCGATCAGTTCGCCGAATTGCTGGATCTTGCGCTGCTTGAGCAATTTGGCGCGGTCGTTGAGCGCCTTCAGTTCAGCGTCGAAATCCCGGACCTTTCGCATCGGTGCATCTCCATAGCCAAGTCGATGCAGCCGAATTGGGCCGTCTGATCCCCGGTTCAACGGCGGAAATCTCTCAGGAGCGCTCTAGCGTATGAGAGCGCGCTTATACGTCGTACCGACGTCGCCAATCCAAGCGTAGATAGATTGCCGTCATGGCGATCTATCACTTCTCGGCCAAAGTCATCGGGCGCGGCACCGGCCGGAGCGCCGTGGCGGCCGCCGCCTATCGGTCGGCATCCCGGCTGGAGGACGAGCGGCTAGGGCGGCATCATGATTTCACTAACAAGGCCGGCGTCGTCCATTCCGAAGTGATGCTGCCGGGAGGCGCACCGGAGCGGCTCCGCGACCGCGAGACGCTGTGGAATGAGGTCGAGGCGACTGAGAAACGGAAGGATGCGCAGCTCGCTCGCGAGGTGGAGTTCGCGATTCCGCGCGAAATGACCCGCGAACAGGGCGTGGCGCTGGCTCGCGACTTCGTGGCCCGCGAGTTCGTGGCGCGCGGCATGGTCGCAGATCTCAACGTGCACTGGGACATCGGCGCCGACGGGGAAGCTAAGCCACACGCCCATGTCATGCTCGCCATGCGCGCGGTCGACGCGCAAGGATTCGGCGCGAAGGTACGCGATTGGAATGCGAGTGCACTGCTCCAGCACTGGCGCGTCGCCTGGGCCGATAATGTCAACGCACGGCTAGCCGTGCTCGGTATTGACGCACGCATCGATCATCGCAGTTACGAGCAGCAGGGCATCGATCTCGAGCCGCAGCACAAGATCGGCGCGGCCGGCGCCCGCCGTGACGCGCGTGGTGAGGATGCCGAGCGCGCGGACGATCATCGCACCATCGCGCGCAGCAATGGTGCGGCAATCATCGCCAATCCGGCTGCCGGTCTTGACGCGCTGACACGCACACAGGCGACCTTCACCATGCGCGATCTCGCGATGTTCGCGCATCGGCATTCCGACGACAAGGATCAGTTCGATGCTGTGATTGCGGCAATGCGCCATCATGACTTGGTGCTCGCGCTCGGTCGTGACGGGCGCGGTGCCGAGCGCTTCACCACCAGTTCCATGTTGGGCGCCGAGGAAGCGCTCGTGCGCAACGCGACCGCGCTTGCAACGAACTCGCATGCCGTCGGGAAGGTCGACCTGCAGCGTGCCCTCATCGCTGCCGAGCGTCGCAACCTGGTGTTGGGCGCGGATCAGAAGCGGGCGCTCGAGCATGTGCTCAAGCGGCCGGGATTGAGCATGGTCGTTGGGTTCGCCGGCTCGGGCAAATCGGCGATGTTGGGCGTCGCGCGTGAGGCGTGGGAAGCAGCGGGCTATACAGTACGGGGCGCGGCGCTGTCGGGCATCGCCGCCGAAAATCTCGAAGGCGGTTCGGGCATCGCCTCGCGCACGATCGCCAGCCTCGAACATGCCTGGGCGCGAGAATATGATCGACTGACATCGCGCGACGTGCTGATCGTCGATGAGGCGGCGATGGTCGGCACCCGTCAATTGCAACGCGTGCTGGCCGAGGCCGCGGGTGCTGGCGCCAAGGTTGTGATGGTCGGCGACGTCCAGCAACTCCAGGCGATCGAAGCAGGCGCGGCGTTCCGCCTGCTCGCTGAACGCCATGGCGCTGCCGAGATTAGCGAGGTGCGCCGCCAGTCCGCTGAGTGGATGCGCGAGGCGACGAAGGCCTTTGCCAATGGCGGCACGGGCACGGCGCTCGCTGCCTATTCCAATGCAGGCATGGTCCACGCCGCCGAGACGCGCGAGGCGGCGCGAACGGCGCTGATCGATCGCTGGGACACTGAACGGCGCGCCGATCCGGCAGCGTCACGCATCATCCTCACCCACTTGAACAAGGAGGTCGTCATGTTGAACGATGCAGCGCGCACCAGGCTTGCTGCGCAGGGTGCGCTTGGCACAGATGTCGCGATCCGCACCGAGCGAGGCCCACGGCAGTTCGCCGACAACGACCGCATCCTGTTTCTTCGCAACGAGCGCGATCTCGGCGTGAAGAACGGCACGCTCGGCACTGTCGAGAAGGCGGCGCCGGATACGCTCGCGGTGCGGCTCGATGACGGCAGGCGGATCACTGTCGATCTCAAGAGCTACGCGCATGTCGATCATGGCTATGCCGCGACCGTCCACAAGACCCAGGGCATGACCGTTGACCGCACCCATGTCCTGGCCACGCCGGGGCTCGATGCCCATGCGACTTATGTCGCACTTTCGCGCCATCGTCAGGGCACCGCGCTGCATTACGGCCGCGACGAATTTGCCGACGAAGCGGCGCTCCGCCGGACGCTCGGCCGCGAGCGGCCGAAAGATATGGCGCTGGATTACCGCGATGGCGCGTCGCAACGCGGCACCGCGCGGCAGAACCCAAGTGCAAAGCCTGGCCAGGCCAATGATCGCCCCGTTCAGCCGGCGCAGACCGATCGCGCGGCGGCATTGCGGGCCATGGTCGCGGCTCGGGTCAATGCGCCCAAACATACCGCCGAGACCATGCGCGATGCCCTTTCCAAAGCGGCGGATGTTCTCACCGGGCTTAGTCGCGGCCGGGATCGCGGAGCCGAACGCTGATGGCAACCTCGGGCGGCGGCATGCCCGGTGGGCGGGGGCCGGATCCCGTCGTCCAGCAGATCGCGTTCCTGTCCGCACTGGTCGCGATCGGGCTGTGCTGGCCGCTGGTGCGTTTGCAAATTCCTGTCGACAGCCGGTTCGCATTCGCCGATCTCGTCCGCGAGCATTGGGCGCATCGTGATCATCTCGAACCGTGGATCGAACAGCGTTGGGCCTGGCTCGCCGCGCATTCCTATCATCTCTGGTTCGCGCTCGCAGTCCTTCCCGGGGTCATAGCTATGAGCATCGTTCAGGGCGTCGATCGTCGGACGGGATGGCCTATAATCCATGCTCCGCTTGGATGGGGTGCGGGCAGCGTCCTTGGCTACATGCTCTATGGCAGCTTCCGTGCGGACAACTGGCCGCTCGCGGTGATGATGCCGGCGACCTTTGCGTTTCTAGGCGGCACGATCGCCGCGCGGCTCGCGGCTTGGCCACGCAAGATCAAGCATTTGCGCGGCACCAGGGTTCGGGCGGTCACCGGTGGGCGTGGCGGACGGTTGCGCGCGCGCCTCACCGGCGCGGTCACGCTTGCCGGTGTCCCGCTCAGCCGCGAGGACGAGACGATGCACGTTGCGGCGATCGGAGCCACCGGCTCAGGCAAGTCGACGGCCCTGCGCGGGCTGATGGCCGACGCAATTCGCCGCGGTGATCGGCAGGTCGTCGCCGATCCCGACGGTGCGGCGATGTCGGCCTTCTTTACGCACGGTGATGTTGTCCTCAATCCGTTCGACGGGCGCTGCGCTCGCTGGGACCTGCTTGGGGAGATCGAGCGGCCGAGCGACTATGCGTTCCTGGCGCAGTCGTTACTCCCACATCTCGGCGCCAGTGAGCATGATCAGTGGATAAGCTATGCCCAGCAACTGCTCGCTGGAGCGATGGAGAATTTCGTCACTCTCCAATTGGGCACTTCGGCGGATTTCGCGGCCATGCTGGCTGAAGCCAAGCCGGGTGAGCTGAAACAACTCTGTGCAGGCACGCCTGCGGCGCGCTACTTTGAGGAAGGCGGCGAGCGAATGCTCGCCAGCATACTCGGCACCTTATCGCCAGTGATCGGTCATCTGCGGTTGATCAGCGCTGTGGAGGGCGAGCCGTTTGCGATCCGCCGCTGGATTAGAGGAGGAACCGGCTCGCTTTGGATGCCCTATGCTGCCAATCAGGTCGCAGCAGTCAAGGGTTTGATCTCATGCTGGATGAACATCGCCATCCTTGAGACATTGTCGCTCGAACCAGCGAGAGACCGGAGAATATGGTTTCATGTCGACGAACTCGATGCGCTGGGTCGTATCGAAGGCTTGAAGGATGCGCAGGCGCGGCTGCGGAAATTCGGTGGATGTGTGGCGGTGGGGTTCCAGTCGTTTGCCCAGGTCAAGCAGGTGTACGGTGAGGGCGCGCAGACAATTATCGAAAACTGCGGCAACCTCCTGTTGTTACGCGCCGGTGCTAGTGAGGATGGAGGAACAGCCAAACTGGCTTCCGAGTTGATTGGTGACCGCGAGGTCGAACGTGACGATGTTAGCCGCTCGCGCACTCGTGGACGCTTCACCACGCGATCGATGTCGATGCAGACGAGACGGACGATCGAAGATGTCGCTCTCGCCAGCGAGATTATGCAACTCGGCAATCGCGAGGGTTTTGTGAAGCGGGCGACGAGCGCCCGATGGGTGCGCGTGCGCTTTCCTTATGTCCAATATCCAAAGCGCGTTAGTCAGATAGAGACGACATCCGCAGGTATGCTCGGGGATAAAGTTCGTCATGAAAATCGGAATATTTGCCAAGATGACAATCATCGCCTTCGAAGAGGAAAATAGGTTATTTCAATTTGATAACGCCAACATTCTCGTAGACAGAGATATGTGTCCCGTACGGCTTTGATAAATTTTGCAGCCTCACCAAGATCTCTCTCGCCTGCTCAGGGGAAGCAAGGCGCGGAATGCCTCGGTTTGCAAACCTTTTGGAATAGCCCAATTCAATAGGATAGAGCCGTAATTCCGCGAGCTCGTTCCGCTCGAATCGGCTCACAGCCACGACACTCTCGTAAAATACCGGCGAGTTAAGCCCCGGTGCCGTCTCGTACCCACGAGTCATTTCCGCAACCGTAACGTCAGCGTCAGTGTCGGTTTGCGGATCCTTGTCGTAGGAATCGAACATATCGGCTCCAACCGGTGTACGGAGATCATCCATGATAAAGTTGCCAAGGCCATAGAAAATCGGCCGGCTTTTGTAGAGTTCTATTCCACGCAACCGGTGCGGTCCTTGAGCCACATAGACATCCGCGCCTGAATCGATCAGGCCGCGAGCAAACGCCTGCTCGTAATCCGCCGGTTCGTCGCTCCAGTTTCCAGGATGATGGCCATGACTTGCGGCGATACAGAAATCCGAGAATTGCTTGCCCCGCCGAACATTTCTAGCAATTTCGGCCACGTCGGATCCATTTGCGTTATAGCTGTACCCAACACTAGAACCGAGTTTGTACTCGGTCCCTGCCAGGTTTACAGCGCATTCATCGCTTCCTTGGGCGTTGTAATACGGTAACTGGTCGCGAATATCACGCAGGTTTTGCAGCATTTCTGCTGTTACCGTGATGCTTCGAGTTAGTCGTAGCGCATTCACGCCGGCCCGGCCGGGCGCTTCACCAGCCGGGTCGCATGCGCGCGACATCGGCGTGAATGACGTCGCGAATGACACCAACGCTACGCGTCCCTTCGCCGTTTCCAGAAAGCGAGCGGCACCGGCCTGCGCATGATTTTCACCGGTCCCCGCATGGACGATCCCGCTTTCGTCGAGGGCCTGGCACGTCGCGCGCATCCCCTCCAGCCCCCAGTCGAGGGTATGATTGTTGGCGCAGCCTACAATATTAAAGCCCATCGCCCGCAAGTCGGGGGCGACGGCTGGCAAACTGACATGATAAGCGCCGCCATGTTCAGCGGCTGGACTTCCGCTGAAGGTCCGAATATCGAAAATAAGCGTTTCCATGTTTCCAAAGGTCGCGTCCGAACCTTGCAGCAAAGCTACCAACTCATGGAACCCGGGGTGCGTATATTGACTGATTGGGCGGGACAGGATTACGTCGCCCACAGACGTCAACGTAAACCCATCAAGCACATTCGTCTCGATTGAGCCGATCGAATCGTACGAGGCTTCGAGATCGGTTTCCCGTTCATTGTTGGTAGCTACAGTCATTGTCGATCCTGATACGCCAATCCGGCAAATGATTTCAGCGGCAGGCCGCTGCGTTGGCTACTCCGCATCCTCGAGATCCAGAGCCCCTGCGCCTAAGCGAACGGGTCATCGATTTTTCCCGCGATCCCTGGAACTGAAGTGAATATTGAACGCGGCGAATTGCGCCTCCGTGTCCTCCAATGCCTTCAGCGCATTGGCGCCCCCTCGGCCAGCAACGAGTGACGCAAGAACCTCCGCGGCAGCGAAGGCGGGGCTCATTGCGTGGAAGAACGACGGGCTGTCGATTGAAACGAGAATGACGTGCTGGGCTCGATCGGCCACCGGGGAAACCGCACTATCCGTTATCGCCACGACAGGAACGTTTCTGGATAACGCATAGTCAACTGCTTCCACCACGGCGCGCGTATAAGGGCGCACCGTTGCCACAAGAAGGACGTCATCAGAGGCCGCGTTGCGTAGCCCATCCGCTCCCACGCCCCCTAGGCCGTCGAAAAGTATTACGCCGTCACGCACAAGCGACGCGACGTACTGGAAGTAGGACACAACGGGAAAACAAGATCGCATCCCGAGGCAGTAGATACGGCGCGCGCGTGCCAGCGTCTCCGCCGCGCCAACCAATTGGTCGAGCGTCTCCGGTTCCGCCAAGTGAGCGATCTGTCCGGAGAATGATGAGATGACCTCCGCCGCCAGGGCCTGATCACCCCCGAGCTTCTGGCGAGCTACCTGCTCGTCAGCGCGCCTGGCGAGGTCGAAGCCGCCGTTCCTAAATGCGTGAGCATAGAGTTCCCGCAAGGCATCGTAACCGTCTAAGCCAAAATGCTTGGCGAACCGAGTCATCGTGGCAGGTTGTACACCAGCGACCCGCGCCTGTTGCCGCATGGATAGAAGGGCTACGTCTCTCGGTTGATCGAGAATATACCGAGCCGCATTTTGCAGCTGCGGAGGCAATCGGTCGAATTCGCCAATTATTTTATCCGCAAGTGGGGCTTGTTTCATTTGTCGCCTTTGGCTCGCGGTGGTGCAGATGATGTTGGACCGCCTGCTGCAATTCGAGTCTTGTTCACCGGATTTTTCTCGCTGGTCAAAATGACGCGACGCTCGCCGCCTTGATACACATGAAGCGATGAGGCGGATTGGTCCCCGTCGACGACCGCTAAATCGCACAAAAGTGAGGATCATGCAACAAATGTATCAGATCCCCGGGGGTCCCAATGCGGATTTGGGGTCGTTCGTCTCGCGCCCCCAAGGCGGCACACCTTTCGGTTACGGCCAAACTCAGATGCAGAATGAATCTAGGCCTCACGCGTAATCGAGGACCAGCCCGCCCTCGAGTTGGCGCAAGGAAACCGGCGGGGCCGCTTGGTTCATGTGAGTTGGATGGATCAGCAATACGGCGCACGAGGCACCGTCCCGCCTAATTTTGAAGCCTAATCCCATGCGCGGAGGACTCCGACTCCACCGATCGCACAACTCGGGCGGCGGCGCACCCCGAGTGAAACATTTGACACATCCTATGTGACAATATAATGAATGGATCATAAATCGACTCGCTCGCTCGGGACGGGCAAACTAGAGAAGGGGAAACCAATGAGGAACTTGACCTACCTGCAGCCAACTCGGGCCGGAAACATGCGCCTTGCAATGCTATTGTCGTCTGCAATGGTTATAACCCTTCCTGCACAGCGGGCTTGCGCTCAAGCCGCGCCCGATCAAGCGGCGGCGACCTCTTCTGATCAGGCCGCAAACGAAATCGTGGTTACCGCTCAAAAGTCGGGCGCAGAAAGGCTCCGAGACGTTCCAATTTCCATCAGCGTACTGAGTGGAGCGGCGTTGGACGCGAACTCCGCCCAAACGGTGAATGACGCGGTTTCGAAACTACCTGGAGTCGCCGTAACCCAAAGCTCCCAAGGCAACGGATCTAACTTTTCTATTCGGGGCGTCACTGCCAGTCCGTCCCTGCTGTCGGCTAGTAGCACGGTCGGCTATTACCTCGACGACGTTCCTTTCACATTGGTCAGGACGCCCGTCACGCCAGACGCGAGCCCGTATGATCTTGACCGCGTGGAGGTCCTGAAGGGACCGCAAGGGACGCTCTATGGCGCTGGAGGGCTGGCGGGTGTCGTACGAGTACTGACCGCTAACCCAGATCCCAGTAGGTTCGAAGTGAAAGGTCAGGCCGGCATCTCCACGACCGAGGATGGCGGCACCAATTACAAAGCGGATGGCGCCATTAATATTCCCCTCATACAAGATAAATTGGCCATTCGCGGTGTTGTGAGCTATGAGGATCTCAGCGGCTGGGTTGATCAACCTGCGCGCCCGCGGCAAAATTATAATAGCGCCGACTTCCAGACGTATCGCTTTAAGGTTCTCGCACAGCCAAGCGACCGTCTCAGTGCCATTGCCTCCGTTTGGATATCGAGATCCAAACTCGATGGTCTAAATGCCTCATTTGCTGATATGACGACCCCTAGCGTCATTGATGAGACCGCGGTCACCAACTATGATATCTATGGACTGAATATCTCGTACAAATTCGACTCATTTGCGGTAGAGAGCTCGACCAGCCATATTAAGTTTCTAGCGGACAGCGTTATTCAGCTGACCCCGAGCTTGACCCCTGAGCGCTTGACTATAAGTGCGAAGACATTCACTCAGGAGGTCCGTGCTTACTCAACCACGACAGGCCCTTGGAGTTGGTCAATTGGCGCGTCCTACAAAGATGCGAGCGATGATATAGTTGATGATCTTGTGCCCGCCCTCCCGTTTGCAGAGCGCGATGGTGACAAGTCGAGGTCAATCGCATTGTTCGGTGAAATCGGACGCAAATTCGCCAACGACACTGTCGAGTTGAAAGCCGGTCTGCGCTATTTCCACGATAAGGTCGATTACGCTTCGATATCTTCGTACGACGGACCCGCAGTCATAAATTCGTCGGCTACTTTCAAGAAGGTAACGCCTCGCGTCGTCGCTTCATGGAGGCCTAGCAATCAGATCAACCTGTATGCGTCTTACGCGCAGGGATTCAGGAGCGGTTTCAATCAAAACGTGGACTCGCTTATCGCCGCGCCAACCCTGGGGCCGGTGAAGCCCGACACATTCACTAACTACGAGTTAGGTTCCAAGGGTAAGTTCGGCGCGTTCGCGTACGAGTTGGCCGTGTACTATCAAGATTGGAAAGATCCCCAGCTCCGTCAGTTCGTCAATATCGGCACGCCGACTGTGCCGCTTTACCTGATTACTCCGACTAATGGGACACGAGCGCGCGGCTTTGGTGTTGATGCGGCGATAAATGTGTCGGTCACCCGCGATTTTTCGGTCGGTGGTTCGCTAAGCTGGAACCGTCTTTCTTTCGCCAGTGACGTGTATTCACAGGGCATACGGATCTACGACAAGGGAGATAGACTCGACGGCAGTCCGGAATACACTGGTTCGGTCTATTTGGACTATTCCCTTGGACTGGGCGCGGGGTATAAAGGCGTATTTTCTGGCAGCGCGAACTATGTCAGCAGGCTGACGACCAAGAACGCCGGTACAGGTGTATTGTTCGCCGGCGATAGCCTCACGACTGCTGCGATGAGCTTCACAATTAAGAGTCCGAAATCGTGGTCGGTGAAGGCATTCGTAAATAACTTGACCAATGAATACGGTGCTGTCCGTCCGACCACATCGAGGCGACAGCAGTTTGTAACGCGCCTGAGGCCTCGGACTGTCGGCGTTCTCCTTTCCTTCAACTATTGAAAATTTGGCACATCCCCTGATGTGCTCTCGCGTTGATCTGAACCGGAGAAAGACGGGGCTAAACATAGCGTTGAACCCCGTCGTATCCCCAACGATCAAATATTTATGAAGGGACGCAAGCCCCGGCATATCCCCTCCAATTGCAGCTCCCGTCTCGGCTGAAGAGCTCCGATCCCGTCCGGCAGCACCGGACGGCGAGCAGGCCCCGGTGAATGAGGCGCTGCGAGCTAGCGGATTTAATTTGGCGCCAAGCCAGCAACATAGCCGGAGCGCAGGCACCATCGCGGTGCGGGTTGAGGAGAGAGGTATGTCCCATTTGATAAAGCGGGCACTGACAATCACCGGGGTCATCCTTGGTGTTGCGGGAGGGACGACCTTTGCTCAGGCGCGCGTCCCGGATACTGTGCTCGACCCCATAGCCCTCGAGCGTTGGGCAGACGACGTATTTGGGAAGGCCCTTGCCGAGCATCGCTTTTCCGGTCTCGGTATTGTGATCACCAAAGGTGACAGAGTTCTCTTGCAAAAGGGCTACGGTTATCAGGATTGGCAGTCGAAAACTCCGGTCTCACCCGACGCTACGCAGTTCCGCATCGGTTCGATAACCAAGACCTTCACCGCGACGGCCATCCTGCAACTCCTGGAACGTGGGCAGATTAAATCCCTCGATGACCCCGCTAATAATTATCTCAAGCGGATTCACTTTAAGCCCAATGATGGGCAACAGATCACGGTGTGGGATCTCCTCACCCACAGTGCGGGCTTTGGGAACCTGAAGCCGCTCAGCGTCGACGGCTACGATGCCAAGCTACCATTCTCCGAAAAGCTTCTTGAAAGCTTGCAGCCGGATTACGTCCGAGCACGCGGCAGCGTGTCTGTTTACTGCAACTACTGCTATCTCGTCCTTGGCGTCATGATCGAAGACATAACTGGTCAGGCGGTAGGCGAGTATCTGGATGATCATATATTTTTGCCGCTCGGGATGCAAAGGACCTTGCTCGATCCAGGGCAAAAACCGGCTCCCGACACCATAGTTCAATACACATTCTTGCCCGACGGCCCGGCGCTCGCGCTTCCGTACCCCGCGTGCCCCTACGAGGGCATTGCTCCCCTTTCCTCCGCCGACGGCTGCATCAACTCCACGCTCTCAGATATGTCAAAATGGCTCATCGCAAACATCCGCGAGGGCGGCGGGGCGGCCGACAGGGTGCTGCCACCAATGTATTGGAAACTTGCGCACACACGTCATCGCGGCAATCTGCCGAACACCAATGGGTTCGGTGCCGCTTGGTGGGTTTACAATTACAACGGCGAGAAGGTCGTCCAACATTCAGGCTCGATCGAGCACCTGTCGCTGGCATTGATGTTCATGGACAGCAAGGTCGGCGTCTTCGTCACGCTGGCCGGCGGTGGTGAGCCTAGTCCGAATGCGAACGTGAGCAGCGTCGTTCCAGCCGCCGTGACCGGGTCGGTAGAGCGGCGGGTGACGCCCCCGCGAACTCTCATCCTAGAGCACTTCCTGGGAGCGCCGTACTTCGCCACGGATTCCAAGGCAGACGTCACGAAGTATGTTGGCCGCTACCGCGAAATGCCGAAGATGCAGGATCCCAATTGGGCCAGCATTAAGCCTCCCAACGAGATCACCGTTGCCTCCAGTGGTGACGGCGGTCTCATCATCGGCGGTCAGGGCGTGTACCGTCTCTCTGGCAAAGACACCTTCACCCTTGAGCGAGCGCCGGATTTTGAAACCGATCGCAGTCGGTACGTCTTTGAGACCGATGCAGCCGGGAGGGTGATTAGGGCCTACCAGGACGTGAACGCCGGCGGCTTCGAGCGACTAAACTGAACACCCTTGGCGGAGGGACAAAATGAATGAACAATTTCCAGTCAGAATGACATCATTGGCCCGCTTCGCCGCGGCTCGGGAGTGTGGCCGCGCTCGAATGCGAGCTGCGATTGACCGGCGAGGTGGCTTATTCGGCCAACCGGTGTTGGACAATTGCGCGGGATGACGGCCGTAGGATTGGATGCAGATCAGATGAACAGAAATCCGCCTGAGTTCTCAACAGCAGATCAGGGGACGCCAACGCAATCGCGGACTCCGCTGCGCAAATGGATGGCGCAACTTGGATCGAGCAATCTCCGGGGGCAGCCCAAAGCAGTCTACTTGGTGTCCGTAGTCGAATGTTGGGAGAGATTCTCGTATTACGGATTGGTAGCCCTCTTGGTTTTGTTCCTGACGGGCTCGCCTGTAGAGGGCGCGCTCGGCTGGCACCGCGATGAAGCGTTGCAGGTCTACGGCATTTTTGCCGGTTTAGCGTTCACCTTTCCCGCCGTCGGCGGCTGGCTCGGAGACCGCGTGATCGGTCATCGCGCCGGCGCGCTTGCTGGCGGAGTGGCGATATTGCTTGGCAATCTGTCTCTCTTCGCTCTGACCTGGCCTTTTTTTGCCCCAGTTGCCCGTGCTTTGTTATTTGCGGGACTGGGTGCCATCGCAGTCGGCACCGGTTTGCTCAAACCGGCTGTCGCGACATTGGTGGGGCGCATCTACGACGGCAGGCCCGATCTGCCGCGGAGTACCGGTTACACCGTCTTTCTCATGGGTATCTACCTGGGAGGGCTAATGGGCACGCTTATAGCGGGCGCCTTGGGCGAGATGCTGGGGTTCCGCTGGGGTTTTCTCACTTCTGCGCTCGGCATGGGAACTGGGCTGATCATCTTCGCAACGCTTGCGCAGCAACATTTGGGAGAAGTCGGTGCGCGCCCAGTTCGGCGACCAGCGTCTGAGAGAGATTCAAAACGCGCTATGCCGGGGGCGATCACTGCGATTTCTCTAATGACGCTTTTTAGCGCCGTATATACGACTGCGTACATGCAAAAAGCGGGAGTGCTAATGCTGATGGTGACGTCGAGCACCGACCGCACGATCGGAAATTTCACCGTTCCAGCCTCTGCATTCCTGGCACTGTCCCAAGTGGGCTTCTTAATTTTCGCACCGATTGTCGAGATGTGCTTGGCTTGGCTAGCACGGCGCGGATTCCACCTGGATTTATTCATTAGACAGGTTTGTGCATTGCTTGCCCTCGCAATTGGCTACGTATTCTTCTTAACGGCAGCGAGCGTCAGTGCGCATGCTCCTTCCGGGCTGCACAGCGCCGGCTGGATTGTCGCAGGCTACCTTTGCTTTGCGATCGGAGAAATCCTTATATGGCCTTCGTTGTTGTCCACCATCAGCCACCTTTCGCCACCACGTCTGACAGGGTTAGTGATGGGCTTGTGGTACGTTGGCATGGGACTTGGAAGCTATCTTGCGGGCTTCCTCGGCGCGTATGCCGACAACCTGGGTTTGGTCGATTATCTCGGCTTAGTTCTGTCGGGTCTGATTGCCGCGGCTGCGCTGCTGTTCGTCATTCGAGCTCGATCGCCAGCCCTAACCGCCGCCGTCAATCCGCGAGCGGCAACTGCATAACCGACTTTATCGGGAGAGGTTGAATGACTTCATTCCACCCGCTGTCAAACGCAGAACGGCAGCGGAAGATGCCGAGGTTAACCGCAACTGCTGCAACACAATCTCTCGTGGCCGACCCTGCGGCTTTTGCAGACCCGCACGAAACCGGCGCTCTTTGCTTCGATACAGGACCGAACTCATGCCGCAGCCTTTGCCCGTTCCGCCACCTTTCCCTCTCGATGAATTCCGCGCCCGTCTCTCGGCGTTGCGACGCGCTATGGCCGAACGGCGAGTAGATCTGCTCATCATCGACCAATCGGAGCACAGAGCCTATTTCAGCGGGTTCAAGTCCACCGCGGCCATGTACCAGGCTCTGCTAGTCCCTCTGGATCGAGATCCAATTGCTGTGATCCGTGGTCTGGATGCTCAATGTTTCAACGCGATGAGCCATTTCAGGAATTGCGTCGAATTTTCAGATAGCGACAATCCAATCGCCGTCGTTGCTGAGACGATCAAGTCCCTCGGCCTGGGAAGCTCGGTCATCGGGGTTGAACGGGACAGCCACTTTCTGACGGTAAACCGAGCGATTGAACTCGAAGGCCTCCTGCCAAGCGCCCAGTTTGCAGATTTCTCGGGTGTGATGTGGGAGATGCGACTCGTCAAATCTCCTCTCGAGCTTGCTTGCCTCGCGGTGGCCGCCGAGATCTGCGATAGAGCCGCAGCAGCGGCCTTCGACGCCGCCCGAGCAGGCGCCAGGGAGCGTGAAATCTTCGCCGCCATGACCAGCGAAGCTTGGCTCAGTGGGGCGGACGATGCTCAGGTCGCTGTGATCTCGTCGGGGCCGTCGACGGCGTTCCATGCCTCATTGAGCAACCGGACCTTGGAGAGTGGTGACATTCTGTTTGTTGAGCCGGTCCCACACTTCCGCGGCTACACCGCCCGGATGATGCGCGCGAAAGTGATCGGCACACCGAGCGATGAACAACTTCAAACCTACGAGACGATGATCCAGATCCAAGACAATCAGCTTCGCGCAATGAAGCCTGGTGCGAAGGCAAGCGACGTCGACTCCATAGTCCGCGAAGGTATGTTGGCGGCTCGATTACGCGACAGCTACACCCACATCACTGGGTACACGCTTGGTCTTAAATTTCCTCCGCGCACCAGTGACTTCACCCGCGTCTTCTTGGCAGACAGCGACTGGAATTTGGAAGAAAACCAGGTTTTCCATATGTATACCTCTGCCCGAGGGCTGCCGATAAGCGAAACCGTCGTCGTCACGCCAAGTGGCGGTAAGCGCCTGACCGCAATGACGCGAAAGCTCTTCTATTAAATTAAAGCGAGCTGGAAGCGCTTCTCCGTGAACGCTGTATACACTGGGCACGATGACGCAACTGCAGGCCAGTTACCTATTGCGGGTTATTATTAGCAAGCCTGCTGCCTGACAGGTTTGACCATCCCCAGCGCGAACAGCGGAAGGAGATAAATGTGAAGAAAATAGGTGTTTTGAGTCTGTCGAACAACGGCACTTACATCGGAGAACACCCCGACTTCGGTTCGAGCGTTGCGGATAGTGGTCGGTACGGGGCTGCTACGATTTGCAAGGGGGTTCGGGGCGCCTGGGCTCATAATGTTGTTCCTGGCGACCCAACCTGTGAAGCGGGGTATGTGCAGGCGGCGCAAGATCTCGTCCAGGATGGCGTGGACTGTATCATCTCCGACTGCGGCTTCTCTGTTCGCTACCAACAAGCCATCGCAGCGGCCGTGTCGGTTCCGGTATCGACATCGAGCCTTCTTCTCCTTCCAGCTTTGCTGCGCAACATTCCCGAAAATCAATCAATCGGGGTAATCACAGCCGATTCTCGACACTTAGACAACGAAATTATTGAGAACCTTGGCGTGACCAACCCCTCTCGACTAGTTATCGAGGGATTGGAGGGTACAGAGACATATGACTATATGTGGGCTGAAGACGGGCGCATACACGTCGACAAGGTGATATCAGATATTGACGACATAGTTTCTCGATTCTCGACCAAACACATCGGCGCCATTCTCTGCGAGTGCACAATACTGGTGCGCGTCTCGCCTCGGATTCGGAGGTTGACGCGATTGCCGGTCTTTGATGCTGCAATGAATGCGGCCCTTCTTGTTGCCGCCGTCGGCTAAGAATGACTTCGTAGATGGCGCGGTGGATGCGCGGAGCAAAGAAGATTGGCATCAAGCACTGAGTCAGGATCATCGGATGACGCTCGAGGAATATACCAGTCATGATGCGACGGGATTGGCGTCGCTTGTCGATGCTGGCGATATCACCCCTCTAGAACTGACTAGGCTGGCGCGTCAGGCATATGAACAGACCAATCCTAGCATAAACGCTGTCATCGAGTTCTATGACGATGCGGAGGTCGTGCCCGGTTGCGACGCGGGGCTTTTTCACGGGGTGCCATTTCTACGTAAGGACGCCGGGGCAGCCGAAGCTGGGCGGCTACAGGAATGTGGAAGCCGTCTTCTAAAAGGCCTGCGCCCCCAGACTGGAAGCCATTTCTTTGATCGCGCTCGGCGGGGTGGCCTCCGAGTAATTGGACGGACAGCACTGCCGGAATTCGGTACAAGCGGCATGAGCGAGTCCTTGCTCAACGGAATAACTCAAAATCCCTGGAGTTTGGGTCGGTCTGCGGGCGGCTCCTCTTCCGGTGCTGCCGCGGCGGTGGCAGCCGGCATTGTTCCGATTGCACATGCCAGCGATGGTGGCGGGTCCATCAGGATACCGGCGGCTTGGTGCGGCCTTGTTGGGTTAAATCCATCACGCGGGCGAGTTTCCAACGGCCCGAAGGTGCAGGACTCGTTGTTTGGCTTCAGCCGGCAGTTCGTTCTCTGTCGTTCAGTGCGCGATATGGCGGCGGCATTGGACGTCTTTTCCGGCTCCTATCCCAATGATCCGTTTGCCGCGCCTGAGGCAAAGCGCCCATATTTGGAGGAAATGTCCCTGCCAACGGGTCGCCTCCGGGTAGGCATAGCTCGTACCCAATGGGGCGCAGTCGAAGTTGAACCGGAAATTTCGCAGGCGGTCGAGACGACCGCGTCGCTTCTCGAGGATATGGGGCACATTGTTATTGACATTCGCCCGCCCTACGACCCCTCTGAGAAGACCAGATTATGGAAAATCCGCTCACCCCACAACGCCCGAATACTGGGCAATGACGCTCGATCACTAAACCGGCGGATTGATGCCTCGACCATTGAACCGATTAATTTGAAAATCTACGAGCATGGGCGGAGAAATCCGGTAATACCTATCGAAGAGATCGTTGAAAGTGTCCGACAATTTCAAAACAGTGTTAGTGAATTGATTGACATGTTCGATGTTTTATTGACACCTACCATGCCTGTATTGCCGCCTTCTCACGGCAGCATGTACTCTACAACAAACCCAACGCTTACTGCGGTCGAATTTATGGCGGCGGATACGGCGCTCTACCAATATCTTGGCGTGTTTAATGTAACTGGGCACCCGTCCGTGTCGCTTCCTCTGGCACACAGTGCCAGCGGGCTGCCGATCGGCCTTCAAATTGTTGGCAGGATGGGAGACGAGGCTACCTTGGTACGTATCTCGCGCGACCTGGAAGAGGCTTGCCCATGGCACCATAGGAAGCCCCCTTTGCGAGCGGGCGCATGAGGCAATGGCTGAAAACGACCTTTCACTGATGCTTCTGACTGCGCTCTGAATGCCTGAACTGCTGAGCCGGCATTCGGCTAGTCTGCTTGCAAGCCCACTCCACGGCCATCTAACGCAAGAACTGTGCCCTTCGAACGAGACGTTCAGTGACCGATGTGGGAAACCCGTCGTACCGCACCGCGTGTTCCAACGGGGTCAAGCGGGGAGGGGCTCTTGCCGGTTCATGGGACGCCAATGGACAGCAGTTGCCGACTAAGGTTCTCAGTGTTGGCCGGTCCGTGCGTTCGTTTGCCCGCGGCGCTCTCTGAGGCCATTGTGCGAGGACGGAGGTAGATCGAGCGTCTCGATCGCTCTCGCCCCCAATCGGCACCAATCGATCCCGGCGTTAGGGATTTTTTCTGTTAGCATGCGCACGAACTGCGTCACCGAATGCCTGAAATATCCGTGCCGAAGCCTCGTCTGACTTGGCCCAGTATTCGGGATGCCACTGCACGCCCACGGCAAAGGCGCCAGCATCGCGCACCGACACGGCTTCGATTGTCCCGTCTTCCGCCACTCCCTCGATCTTGAGCCGGGGACCGAGTTGATTGATCGCCTGGCGATGTAGCGAGTTCACTTTGATCTCAGTTTCGCCGAACACATTCGCCAGGCAACTTCCAGGCTCGATCATCACCGAATGTCGCTTCGAAAAACGCTCATCCCGAACGTCACTTTCCGGTTCCCGGTGATCTAGGGAACCGGGTAGGTCCTGGATTTCAGTGGCCAATGTGCCGCCAAGAGCGACATTGAGCTCCTGAATTCCGCGGCAAATGGCGAGCAACGGCACTTCTCGCTCAATCGCTTTCCGGATCAATGGCAATGTCGTCGAATCGCGGGCGGTATCGTAGGGACCATTGGCTTCACCAGCCTCACCACCATAAAGCGAAGGGTGAACATTCGAGCCAGATCCGGTGATCATCACGCCGTCCACCAAATCGAGCAGCCGGTCCAGATCGATCCGCTCGCCAAAAGATGGAACCATCAATGGTAGTACGCCGGCTACATCCAGCGCGGCCTCGAGATATTGTTGAGGCGTCGCATGCCAAAGGTAATTGTACAATGTGCGGACATCGGTCGAGACAGCGACGGGAGGACGTTCAACCGCTGGAAGTTTGGAGGGTGTCATATGGATCCGATGTAAGAGTAACTCAGTTCCCTTCAAAGCCAAACGCCTCTCAAGAGGCGACGAGAGCTTCGATGGCTTGTCGATGGACCTGATGCGCTCTCCACATGACCACCTCTTCCCACCCGGGTTCCTGAGGGTAGAAATGCAGCTTCGTTTTCGCTCGGAGGGCTCGGCCAATGCCGGTGTTGGTTTGCTCGGGATGGTACTGAAAGAGCCAGTTGTCTCCTCGCTCGGCTTCGCGCGCGCTGTCCCTGCTGAAAGTACCAAATTCGAATGCGAGGTAGATGTGCCTATCGCCCAAGAGGCGCTCCCAATATTCGTCCTGGCAACCGGTGATCGCGACTGAGGAAGACGACCCGAGATCTGGAGAGGTCACCGAAGGGCCGAATACCCGAAGGGCTCGTTCATAACCGTCAAGCCCGGATGCATTTTCGGACTGGAGTTCGCCGTATCCATAGGGACCCAAGCCCGTGTGATAATCAAGGATGATGACCTGCTCACGCTCCGAGATTCGATAGTCGATTCCGATTTGCTCGAGAGTCGTTCGCGCTTCGCTCGGTCCGGAACCTCCATAGAACATTCCGCCGGGACAGGTGTACTGGCCGGTTGTTCGCGCCTTCTGGAATTCTGCCTCGCCGTGCCGAGCGCGAAATGCCGCGATCGAGGCTTCCGCGCGGCGAAGCCCCTCATCGGAAAGATCCTGTGGTACGAGGGACGTGGCCAGTTCCTCGTAACCGGGGTTCACTGGAACAGGCTTGGAAAAATCAACGAAGTTGCGGTTGAGGTCGATCCCCTCCGCCGTGATGCGCCGATCCCATGCGAAACCGTAGCAATTGAGGGCATGGATCATGAGCACGGCTGTCGAGGATGGCAGAGCTTTGTGCAGCCCTACTTTCAACAGGGCAAGTTGCGCAGCCGAGCCGCAATAGCCTTCCGCACCGTGCGTGCCTGAAACCAGGATCAGCAGATTCTTGGCCTCAGGATTCCCGAACCAGGCTGCATCAGTGAAGAGGTCCTCGCCGGCTGGCCCAGTCGCTCTGCACGGATAGGCTCGTGCCTCTGTCGCCGCCGCGATGAACTTCGCGCGTGCCTCGAAAAAGGTGTCGGAGAAAAGCTCCGGAGCCAGTTGTTTTGCGATGTTAAAGCTGCGGTCGTTCATCTTGGATCACTTTTGCGAGACTTTTGGATGTTCCACGATGCCCACCGGACTATGAGACCGTTGCTGGCCTGCTATCGCCGAGGCTGAGCGAGGCGAAGGTGGCATCGATCGTCTGCCCGAGTCGATCCACGATTGTGTCGATCGTGTCGCGACCAACAATGAACGGCGGTGCTAGCAGAATGTGATCCCCTCGCTCGCCGTCCACCGTGCCTCCCATAGGATAGATCATGAGCCCTCGCGACATTGCGTTGGCTTTCAGGCGCGCGTGGAGCTTCACCGCGGGACTGAAAGGATCTTTGGAATCGCGATCCGCAACAAACTCGATACCCCAGAACAAGCCACGCCCCCGGATGTCGCCGACAAACGGATGCTGGCCCAGACGCTCGCGAAGCCGCTGCTCGAGATGGACTCCCATCATACGCACGTTCTCAAGCAACCGATCCCGCTCGATGACCTGTTGAACCGCAAGGGCGGCGGCGGCGGCCATCGGGTGGCCCATATATGTGTGACCATGTTGGAAGCTGCCGGACCCATCCCGGAATGCGTCAAAAATGTGCTCGCCCATGATGACTGCGCCGATGGGCTGGTAGCCTCCTCCCAGTCCTTTGGCGACGGTGACAAGGTCCGGTACGACGCCTTCCTGCTCAAAGGCATGAAGACTGCCCGTGCGCCCCATTCCACACATGACCTCGTCCAGGATAAGCAACACCCCGTAGCGGTCGCAGATTTCACGCACCCTGCGCAGATAGTCGCCCACCGGCGGAAGTGCCCCCGCCGTCGCGCCTACGAAAGTCTCGGCAATGAAAGCTAGAACGGTATCAGGGCCAAGCGAGAGGATCTCGTCTTCCAGGAATTGCGCTGCCCGCGCGGCATATTCTGCGTCGGACTCGCCCATGAACTGAAGTCGGTAAGCGTAGCAGGGATCAATGTGGTGCGTTTCGATCAGGAGCGGCTCGAACTGCTTACGCCTCCAGAAATTGCCCCCGCTCGCCAGCGCCCCAAGAGTGTTGCCATGATAACTCTGGCGACGAGCGATAATATGCCGGCGCTGCGGTTGTCCCTTTTCCCAGAAATACTGGCGAGCCATCTTCAGGGCCGCCTCAACTGCCTCGGAGCCACCGCTCACGAGATAGACGTGATCAAGGTTTCCGGGCGCCGTCGCCGCCAGTTTGTCTGCCAAGGCTTCCGCCGCCTCGCTGGTGAAAAAGCCGGTGTGTGCATAGGCCAGCTTGTCGAGTTGCGCGTGCAACGCGGCAAGAACGTCAGGATGCCTATGACCGAGGCACGAAACCGCCGCCCCTCCACAGGCGTCTATGTAGGCTCGACCATCTGAGTCGAATAGCTCGACCCCGAGCCCTCCGACCGCTGTCGGAATTTGGCTGTTAATTTGTCGATGAAGCAAATGGGTCATTTGGGTTGGTTCTCGATGGTTATGCATGGCCCCTCCGCGGACAATTACTCATCCGCCTCGTATCTTGCCTGCCCGCGCGCGCGCCGCAGAGAGCAAGCCAAGGATTCTTCCCGATACGTCTAACAACGCCCGAGCTCAAACGCAACATACGTTTCATATATTGATCTACGGAGCCATTTGTTTCATATGGTTGCGGATTTGTGTGTGAGGAGTGCCAATGTCCCGAATGCCTAAGGCCCAACGCATTTCCAAGTTGCGTGTCGACGAGCTAAACTCGCGTCAGAAAGCTTTGCTGGACGTGATGATGTCAGGCAAACGCGGCGCATCTGCAGCCAATGGAGGGCCTTTCGGCGTATGGCTGCATAACCCAGAATTCGGAATGCAGGTGCAGCGCTTCGGCGAATACGTCCGTTATGAGACAAGTCTCCCGCCCGCCGTTTCCGAGCTGCTCATCCTAGTTTGCGCTGTGCACTGGCGTGCGCAGTATGAATGGTACATCCATGCCCCGATCGCCTTGGCCAACGGCGTTCCAGCACCCCTGATAGAAGCGCTCCGAACCGGAGAAGCGCTTCCCGAGGAGTTTGCTGACGAATGCGAACTGATCCGTTTCGGCCAATCTGTCCTCCGCACCGGATTTATTGAGGACGCAGAGTATGGGGCGCTATCGACCGCCTACAATACTGGCCAAATTATAGAGATGGCTGGCGTATTGGGCTATTATACACTGGTTGCTTTCACTCTAAACATATTTCGGGTCGACGCTCCGGATCTCGCATTCCGCGCAATAAAGGTTGACCCTTCCACAGCTCCGCATTGATTTTCGTTGTCATCGTCATTGCGAATGCTCCGCTTCCTCTCGATTGACCGACCGGCAGAATACAACTGCCGGTCGATGCAGGGGTGTCCACATCATCAGGTCTGGGTCAGCAGGAGCGTGGATTTGAACGAGTTCTGGTTAAGCGAGCAGTTTGAGCACCTTCGGCCTCTGCTGCGGAACAAGGTACGCGGTGTCGCGCGGGCAGACGACCGGCGGGTCATCAGCGGCGTCATCCGTGTTGTGAAGTTCGGCGGCCGACGGGTCGATGCGCTGCCCTGCTGCGGGCCGAGAAAGACGCTCTACAACCGGTTCGTGCGCTAGGCCCCCGAGGGTGTCTGGCAGGACGTGTTCGTCACGTTGGCGGCCGCAGGCGGCCGGCCAGCCGAAGTCTGATCGACAACACACATATGAAGGCCCACCGCTCGGCAGGTGGCGAAAAAGGGGGCGTGCTGCCAAGCGATCGGAATCAGTCGTGGCGGACGCAACAGCAGGCTCCACGCCCTCACCGAGTGGGAACGACGCCGCTCCGCTTCCTCCTGACCGGTGGCAATGTGGCCGATGCCGTGCTGCCGACGTGCTTCTGGACGACCTGCGGCGCGCCGGATCGTGCCTGCAGACAAGGCCTATGATAGCACCGCCATCCGCGATCTGATTGAGCGCCCGGGGCGCCCTGCCACATCCCGTCCAAGGCGAACCGCCGCTGAAACAGCTGCTTCTTGCGCACCTTTTACAAGGGCCGCAACGCCGTCGAGCGCATCTTCCGCCGCCTCAAGGACTTTCGCCGGATCGCCACCCGCTACGACAAGCTCGCCACCAACTTCCTCGGCGCCATCTATCTCGCGGCCGCCGTCACATGCTGGTTGTGAGTCTGGCCCTAAATGCTTGGCCGTTCTGTTTCGTCAAACACCAGCAATGATCATCAGCTTCTTCTCGCTATAGGCTGCGACAGCATCGGCGACGCCCTCGCGGCCCAGGCCTGCGTTACCAGTGCCGCCGAACGGCATGGCATCGATGCGGTAGTCCGTGCTGTCGTTGACGAGCAGAGCGGCAGAATTACATCGCCTAAACGCGGCTGTCGCATTTGCGATAGATCGGGTAAAAATTGCCGCGTGGATTGCATCCTCTCCGCGCTCCAAACGATCGAGAAGATCCCCATCGCCTTGCGCCGTCTCGATAGTGGAGACCGGTCCGAAAAACTCGCGCTGCAGCAGCGGGTGGGCGTCTGGCAACCCTGTCACCCAGGTGGGCTCCATACGGGAACCGTGGCACCTGCCGCCTG
>Ga0157373_10000472_pt1 | contig 31894 bp, 31 predicted proteins | sample C65metaG_FD_113460 | JGI IMG/M metagenome (GOLD analysis project Ga0157373, IMG submission 113460) | Corn rhizosphere microbial communities from Kellogg Biological Station, Michigan, USA - C6-5 metaG | ecosystem: Host-associated > Plants > Roots > Rhizosphere > Soil | place: USA: Michigan... | reverse complement strand
TGCGGATGCCGAGGGGACCGGTGTCTTCAACGGTGCCGACCGGCACCTGCCAGGCGACTTTCTGGGTTTTCATGTCGATGGCGGTCAGGGTGCCGAACGGCGGGGCCTGGCAAGGAATGCCGGCGACCGACAGGAAGCGGTTCTTGTTCACCGCATACGGCGTGCCCTTGAGCGGGACCGCGCCCATGCCGGTGTTCAGCGCTTCGCCACCGGACGAGGCCTGAGCCTTGTTCTGCGACGGGATCATCTGAATCCACAGACCCAGGCGCATGTCGTTGACGAAGATGAAACCATGGACCGGGTCGGTGGAGATGCTGCCCCAGTTCATGCCACCCAGCGAACCCGGGAAGCTCAGCGATTTGTCGGTACCCGGTGCGGTGTACAGGCCGTCGTAACGCATCGATTTGAAATCGATCCGGCACAGCAACTGGTCGTACGGGGTGGCGCCCCACATGTCGGATTCAGTCAGGTGCTGCGCGCCGATCTGCGGCATGCCCACCGATTTTGGCTGGGTTGGCGAGTAAGGTTCGTTCGGGATGTTCGCGGCTTTGACCGGGACTTCTTTGACATCGGTCAGCGGCTTGCCGGTAGCACGATCCAGGACATAGATCTGCCCGGCCTTGGTGCCGATGACCAGCGCTGGAACGGTTTTGCCGTCCTTGTCGAAGTCGATCAGGCTCGGCTGCATCGGCAGGTCGAAGTCCCACAGGTCGTTGTGCACGGTCTGGAACACCCAGCGCTCATCGCCAGTGGTGGCGTCCAGCGCGAGAATCGAGGCGCCGTAGGTGTGATCGAGTTTGCTGCGCTCGACACCATAGATATCGGTGGACGAACTGCCCATTGGCAGGAACACGGTGTTGGTCGCCGGGTCGTAGGACATCGGCGCCCAGCTGTTCGGCGTGCTGCGTACATAGGTGCTGCCGTCGGCCGGAGCCTTTTTATCCTGCGGGTTGCCCGGGTCGAAAGCCCAGCGCATAGCGCCGGTGATCACGTCAAACCCACGGATCACGCCGCCCGGCATGTCGGTCTGCACGTTGTCGGCCACGCGACCGCCAACCACCACGGTGGTGCCGGCCATCAGCGGAGCGGAGGAGAGCTGGTAGTAGCTGTCCGGCACGTCACCCAGACCGGCCTTCAGGTCAACCTGGCCGTTTTTGCCGAAACCCTGGCAGAACTCGCCGGTATCGGCATCGACTGCGATCAGGCGTGCATCAATGGTGTTGGTCAGCAGACGGCGCTGGCAGTTGGCGGCCGGCGCAGGCTTGGCTTCGATGATGCTCGAGTTGCTTGGCTGCGCGATGGTTTTGGTCGCATCGAAATACGCCATGCCACGGCAGCGCTGCCAGACTTTCGACTTGGCGTTGATCGCGTTCTTCCACAGCTCTTTGCCGGTGTCGGCATCCAGCGCGATCAGGTTGTTGTGCGGCGTGCAGATGAACACCTTGTTGCCGATCTGCAGCGGGGTGAGCTGGTCTTCAGCACCGTTGCCATCGCTCTCGGCGACGTCACCGGTGTGGTAGGTCCACGCCACTTGCAGCTTGTCGACGTTGTTGCGGTTGATCTGGTCCAGCGCAGCGAAGCGGCTGCCGCCTTCGGTGTTGCCGTAATGCGCCCAGTCTTTCTGCGCCTTCTCTGGCTCAACCGGGGTCAGGCCCGGGCCCGTGCCGGTAGCGGCGACAGTCGGGTGCGCCACGAACATGTTGCCCGCAGCCACGGCCAGCCCCACAGCCAGCACTGCGGCAACGCCATAGGCGCCGCGACCAGGCACGCCACCATTGGCACGCTTGAGCAGCGGGTAGACCAGCGTCACCGCCAGGCCCACGGCGCTGAACATGAACAGGCGCGAGAACACCGGCCAGAACACCAGCCCGGCATCGCTCACCGCCCAGATCGCCGTGCCCACCAGGAACGCGGCGAACAACCAGGCGCCGGCGGTTTTGTAGCGAGCGATCAGCAGACCGGAAACGGCCATCACCAGTCCACCCACCAGGAAGTACCAGGAGCCTCCCAGGCTGACCAATTTCACGCCGCCAGCAGCAAGTGCCAAGCCGAGGAGGGCGATGATCACGCCCAATCCGACCAGAATGAATTTTGATATGCCTGAGAGGCGTTGACTCTGCTTCACGTTGAATGTCCCGTTGAGTTGAGACGTGCATTATATAGATAGGTAACTACCTAGTTAAATCACTAATTCAGAAAGAAGCGTGGATTGCCGTGCCTGGGCGGGTCTGCGGACAGGTGCCAGCGCTAGCAGAGTGGGCAAGGGAGGTGACGCACCAGGCAAAGTCGCTTTATTGCCTGGAAAATTGGTTTTTTTGACAGGTGGCCATCGATACGAGGAAAGGGAATCGGAAGAGCCGCAGATTTCAGCCAACGACTGACCTACGGCTGATGCCCCTACCGACTTTACTAGGACAATGCTCGCATCGATCAGACTCGTCGAGCACATGGAGATCGCCGGCCAGCAACTGACTGCGGTGAACACGCGATCGTGGAGAAATGACGTCAAACGTCCTTGAATTGCTCTACGAGCAGATCTGCAAATTTCTCTTTTGCTCGATGAGGCCCACTGTTTTTATTCCCTATAAAATAATTTTGAATTGGCAGCAGGTCGTCAAATACATATCCGTTTATGTCACCGATGCTCCGAAATTGTTCAAATATGCCTCTGGGAACCAACGAAACACCCGCTTTTGAACTCACGCACCCCAGGATGGTGCCATAGCTCGCGATGCTTGTTATGGAGCTGGAAACACCATGCACGCGCAGCCAGTTTTCCAGCGCCTCTCTATAAGGGCACCCTTCAGGCCACATGAAAATGTCGATGCCATTCAGGTCCTGTGGTTTGTGTATTTGCCCCGCGGCTGATGAGGCAATCAATACCGGTTCCTCCTTGTAGATTTGGATACTTTCAATATCCGGATGATCCTGATTGACAGCAATGATGGCGCCGTCAAGTTTGTGATCAACCACATCGTTCAACAACTGCGACCAGTCACCTGTGCTGAACTGCATTTGCACAGTCGGGTAGAGCTGATGAAACTTCGATAACAGTTTGGGAAGTCTGCCGGTCGCCGATGACTCTATAGCGCCGATCTTCAGGAGTCCTGACGGCGCTGCCGCAGGATCGAGAGCTCGCTGTGATTCCTGGCATAAGGACAGAATTTTATTGGTGTAGCTTAGAAATAATCTACCGGAAGGGCTGATAACAAGCCCCCGACCTTTACGGATAAACAAAGAAACACCAAGTTCTCTCTCTAATAACTTAATTCTGTTGGTGATATTGGACGGAACGCAATGCAGTAGTTCAGAAGCGCGAATGATACTTCCGTGGTCCGCGACGGCCTTGAACATAGTGAGTTGAGAAAGCTCCATGCTATTGCTCACTTATAATGAGTGATCGAGTTATTATAATTCACTTGTCGCAATGCATCAAGCAACATATTGTTTAAATCTGATTTGTTTGTTGATTTTTACTCACATAAACAATGCGGCGTATTCTTAGGGAGAAGGATAAAATCATGAACTCAACCATGCTGCAAAGTCGCCTTGACTCGTTTGACTGTTACAAGTCTATGCAAGAATTTGGTGACGTCTTTATTGATGCACTGCCGAAGCACATCGGAAATCTGAAAATACCTGGTCGAGTCATATTGCAGAATCACCGCAGGCAGCCAGTGCTGGCAAACGTCGCTCATGTTTCAGACATTCAGGATTCCATGCGGGAAGTGCTTAATCATTCCATCACCCAGGAAGCCCAACTTCATACTGAGAACGCGTTTAGAGCGTTTCTTAAAAAGAGCATAGTGGATCCAGGTATTTTGAAGTTTTTTAACGGGTGGAATGAAACCCATAAAACCACCAGTTTGGTTTCAGCCAAAATAATTATGCGGCTGTCAGCGGATGCAATATCCGTGCCCGCTGAAAAACAAATCTTATATTCCAATGTCATGGCACACATGCACGAAGTTGCGAAAGACGATTTTGGACTTGGGCACCCAGGGCATGATGGCATGTACGAATACATGACTTCAGCTTTTGGCGCGACTGCCTGGGTTGAACATCAATACAGGATTCCTGAGTGCAATGAATTTTCAGGATTTCTTTACAATACCGGCATCGCAGAGCATAAGTCAGCGCTGAACTCGACTGAGCATAAAAGCTCAATCATGGATGCCATGATGGTTTCAATTGCTTCTGAGCTTTGGAATGGCCGCGAATATAATTTTATCGCTCAATATATTGAAGCCAAGTTACTTGCAATCAATCCTTTGTTGAACGCGAGTGTTCATAACCTGCGTAACGCTAAAGGCTACGTGCTGGGGCACTCGGGTGAAGTCGAAAACAAACATGGTCTGCATGCCTTAGCGGCTGCTCAAGCGTATGGCCGAACGGTGGATTTCCCATTTAAACTCGGTCGTCTGAAAGGCATCATGCTCAATTACAACGAGCGCGTAGGGAGAGCTTTCGAGGCTATGTACCAAAATCTGAGTAATGAAAATTAGTCAAAAGGATATCGCAATGCTTTGCGGACAATTACAGTTCCGAAAGGGCCTCGTAAATGGATTTTGAACAGGCATTGTTCGCCTTGGGTTTTTTTGCGTTCTGCGGTGGTTTGATAGATGCCGCGGTAGGTGGTGGCGGGCTTGTACAGCTGCCAGCACTTTTGCATGCCCTCCCTCAATACAGTTTAGCAACTGTCTTCGGAACCAATAAGTTGGCGGTTCTGGCGGGCAACCTTTCGTCGATTTACAGTTATACCAAAAGAATAAAAATTGCCTGGAGATTGATGCTTCCCACGATGCTTTCAGCATTTGCTTTTGCTTTTCTTGGCGCCTTCTCTGTATCAATTGTTCCAAAAAAAATAATGGAATTTGTTGTTTTTTTTATTTTGATAGCCATGGCGATATATACGTTCGCGGAAAAAAAATTAGGCTTGGTCAGCACTGATTTTCACTGCGGACCAAAGGAAATTTCATGGGGGATTTTTTTTGGTGGCTTGATTGGTTTTTATGATGGTGTCTTCGGGCCGGGCAGCGGTAGCTTACTGTTATTCATCTTCGTCAAATACTTTGGTTTTGATTTTTTAAACGCCTCAGCTTCTGCAAAGCTGGTTAATCTGGGCACTTTCACCGCAGCACTCATGTTTTTTGTGCCAACCGGAAATGTGCTGTGGGCAGTAGGTGGCGTAGTAGCACTATGCAATATCGCCGGCTCCCTTACTGGAGTTTTTTTGGCATTGCGCTATGGAAGTGGTTTTATTCGGATTTTTTTTCTGATTTTGCTGGTTTTTCTGATTGGCAGAATGGGGTTGTCTCTATTTTTCGTAGATTAATCCAGCCCCTTCGGCACTTGACGATTATCGGACGTTGGCTCGGCTCAGCCTCAGTTACTGCGCAGAATCGAAAAATTCAACGCCGCAGCGACACACAGCCAGGCCAGATAAGGAAACAGCAGCAACCCGGTGATCACATCCAGGCGCAAGGCCAGGACCACCATCGCGGCGACGACCAGCCACAGCAGCACAAGAATCACCATCGCCGCGAATATCCGTTGCGCGCCGAAGAACACCGGCGTCCACAGCGTATTCAAGGCAATCTGCGCCGCCCACAAGGCGAGCACCTGCTCAGCGCCAGCGATCAGGGTCAAGCGGTAGCCGACCCAGGCCAGCAGCAGGTAGATCGTCGTCCAGGCCACGGGGAACACCCAGTTGGGCGGGGTGAATTTGGGCTTGTTCAGCGCTTCGTACCAGGGTCCGGGTTTGAATATCACGCCGGTGGTTGCCGCCGCACCGCAGGCGATCAGGAAAATCACAAAGGTCACCATTTATCACTCCTTGGCCGCAGCCAGTCTGCTTGGATTGTAGCGTCGCAACGGCTGTTCATTCGGCGCGTACCGACATCAGGTCACTGACCCGCGCCACCAACGTGTCGACCGCAAAGGGCTTGGTCAGCACCTGCATCCCGGGGCCGAGCTGACCGGCGCCAATCACGGCGTTTTCTGCATACCCGGTAATAAACAGGGTCGTCAGGTTCGGGCGGATCTCCCGGCCGGCATCGGCCAGTTGCCGGCCGTTCATGCCGCCCGGCAAGCCGACGTCAGTGATCAGCAAGTCGATCTGCGCGTCGGATCGCAACACCTTCAGCCCGACCACGCTGTCGGCAGCCTCAATCACGTTGTAGCCGAGATCGCCGAGCACTTCGGTCAGCAACGCGCGCACCGTCGGTTCGTCGTCCACCACCAGAATGGTTTCGCCGGCCTTGGGCACCGCTGCCGGTGCAGTGTCCTTATCATCCTGGCTTTGCACCGGCTCGCCCAGGTAACGCGGCAGGTAGATGCACATCGTGGTGCCTTGGTCGACCTGCGAATGCACGCGCACCTGGCCCCCGGACTGCTTGGCGAACCCATAGATCATCGACAGCCCCAGCCCCGTGCCCTGGCCCAGCGGTTTGGTGGTGAAGAACGGGTCGAAGGCCTTGGCGATGACTTCGGCCGACATGCCGGTGCCGGTATCGGTCACACACAGGCACAGATACTGCCCCTCGGGCATGTCCATGGCGCGGGCGGTTTCGGCGTCCATCGTGCGGTTGGCCGTCTCGATGGTGATGCGTCCGCCATCGGGCATTGCATCGCGGGCATTGATGCACAGATTGAGCAAGGCGTTTTCCAGCTGACTGGCATCGACCAGCGTTGGCCAGAGCACTGGCGAGCCAATCGTTTCCAGAAGGATGCTCGGGCCCACCGTGCGCTGGATCAGTTCGGTCATGCCAGTCATCAGCAGGTTGACGTCGGTTGGCCGTGGATCGAGGGTCTGCCGCCTGGAGAACGCCAGCAGGCGGTGGGTGAGGGCGGCGGCGCGTTTGACTGCGCCCTGGGCGGTGACCATGTATTTGTCGACTTCGCCCAGGCGGCCCTGATTGATCCGCGCGCCCATCAATTCCAGCGCACCGGAAATGCCCGCCAACAGGTTGTTGAAGTCATGGGCGAGGCCCCCCGTCAGTTGGCCGACCGCTTCCATCTTCTGCGACTGGCGCAGTTTTTCCTCGGCTTGCATCAGTTCCGCAGTGCGCGATGACACCCGTTGTTCGAGGGTGTCGTTGAGCGCCCGCAGCGCAGCGATGGCACGGTCGCGCTCGGCCTCGACATTGCGCCGCTCTTCAACGTCGATCAGTACGCCGGGAAAACGTAGCGGCGCACCGTCGTCCGCGCATTCCACGCGGCCGTTGGCTTCGATCCACTGATAGTTGCCGTCCGCCCGACGCACCCGGTACTGGTGCGAGTAAGCGCCGCCGCGGCCAATGGCTTCGTTGATCGCGTGGGTCAGGCCGTCGCGGTCGTCGGGGTGCACGGTGGTGATCACTTGATCGAGGCTGAGGCCTTCGCGGCCCAGCGCCGGCGCAAGATCGAAGACCCGGGCGAATGCCTCGTCCACGGCAAAGCGATCGGTGATCAGGTCCCAGTGCCAGGTGCCGATAATCGCACCGGCCGCAAGGGCCAGTTGCACGCGCTCGACGTTCTCCCGTGCGATGGCCTCGCTGGCGCGCAAGCGTTCCTCGGCGTCGCGCCGTTCGGTGACGTCGTTGAACAGGATTGCGATCTGCCGGTCGGCTGGATCGCCGACTCGCACCGCGCGCACGTCGAACCAGCGTTCAAAGGTGTTGGCGTAACTCTCGAAGTTGGCCGGTTCGCCGGTCTTGGCCACGTGACCGTAGGTTTCGAACCAGAAGCTTTCCAGATTGGGCGCGAACTCGGTCACCCATTTACCGCGCAGGTTGACCCCGCACTGGTGTTCGAACGCCGGGTTGGCCTCGACGAAGTAATAGTCGACGGGCTTGTCGTCGGCATCGAATTTGACTTTGACGATGGCAAACGCCGACTCGATGGTTTCCAGAATGGTGCTGAAACGTTCTTCACTGCGGCGCAGCGCGGTTTCGGCACTGCGCGAGCGGGTCATGTCGAGCATCGCGCCGATCATCCGTTCGGCCTTGCCTGCGGGGTTGCGGATCAAGTGGCCGCGATCGAGCACCTCGGCATAGGAACCGTCCTCACGACAGAAGCGGTATTCCGCGCTCCACGTCGTGCCGTCGCCGTCGATGGCGGCACGAATCGATGCCTGCACCCGCGCCTGATCCTGCGGATGAATCCGCGTCAGCCGCCAGTCACCGCTGGCATCAACGTGGTCCAGGGCAAAACCGTAAGCCTGTTGCAGCGCCTCGTTCCAGATGATCTGGTTGGTTTGCAGGTCCCAGTCCCACACCGCATCGCTGGTCGCCTTGACGGCCAGTCGATAGCGTTCCTGGGTGTCGATCATGGCGCGCCCGAACAAATGTTCTTGGGTGCGATCGCGCAGGATTTTCACGAATCCCAGATGAGTCTGGTCTTCATCGTAGAGCGGCATCAGCTCCCCGGACGCCCAGAATGGCTCGCCGCCCTTGCGCAGGTGCCAACGCTCATCGTGCGCCCGGCCTTCGACGAGGGCGCGCTGCATTTCCTGTTCGACGCGGCCGGCGGCGCGATCCTCTGGCGTGAAGAAGCAGGCTGCGCTCTGGCCGCGAACTTCTTCAGCCGTCCAGCCCAGCACATTGGTCGCGCCGCTGTTCCACTCGGTAATGCGTCCGGCGGGGTCAGTGACGACCATGGCAAAATCCACCGCACATTCAAAAACCGCACGCTGACGCGCCTCACTGCGGGCGAGCGCGACTCGACTGGCGCGCAGTTGCGCCGCCATGTCTTGCTCAATGTCGACGTTCCGCGAGTCGACCTGAGTGCTTTCCAGCGCGGCGCGCAATCTCCGTACCTCGGACTCGAGCGCGTCGCGACTAAGGTGTTTGAGGGTGTCCATCTCACCTGCTTTGTTGAATTTTTAGGGGCTGGCTGCATAGAGCGGGCATGCCCGACAGGGGGCGTCACGATCGCGCTGCTGGATTGTTCGATCGCCATTCATCCGTTGACCGGCCACGTTGTCGTTAAGTTTCACCGTCCAGGCAAGGTCACTGCAGGAAAATGATCGTTTTCAGATCGACTCGCCGTTATCCAGGCGCGCCAACAGCGCCTGCCCGCGTTGCCACAGCGCTTGCTGCTTGGGCTGCGGCATGCGATCGAGGTTCTTGTACATCATGGCCATGCGCTGATTACCGCGCAGCACGTCACCGTGGCGCATCAGGAAATGCCAGTACAACGCATTGAACGGACAGGCATTGTCCGCCGTGCTTTCGCTGACCTTGTAGGCACAGCCGCGGCAGTAATCGGACATGCGATTGATGTATTGGCCACTGGCGCAATAGGGTTTGGAGCCGAGATAACCGCCATCGGCATGCATGACCATGCCCAGGGTGTTGGGCAGTTCGACCCAGTCGAAGGCGTCCATGTAGATCGCCAGATACCACTCGCAGATCTGGCTCGGCGCGATGCCGGCGAGCAAGGCAAAATTGCCGGTGACCATCAGCCGCTGAATGTGATGCGCGTAGGCGTGCTTCAGACTTTGCCCGATGGCCTGGCGCATGCAGTTCATCTGCGTAGCGCCGGTCCAGTAGAACTCAGGCAGCGTCCGGGTGTTGCCGAAGGCGTTGCCCAGTGCGTAATCCGGCATTTTCAGCCAGTACACGCCGCGCACGTATTCACGCCAGCCAATCAGTTGCCGGATGAAGCCTTCGGCGGCATTCAGCGCTACGCTCCCGGACCAATATGCCGACTCCACGTCGCTGCACAACTGGCGCAAATCCAGCAGGCCGATGTTCAGTGCGGCGCTGATGCGCGCATGAAACAGAAACGGCTCATCACTGGCCATCGCATCCTGGTAATCGCCAAAACCTGCCAGGCCATAATCCAGAAAGTACGCCCACAACGCCTGCGCATCGGCGTGGGTGACCGGATAGTTGAAGTCGTCGAGTGCGCCGTAATGATCACTGAAGCGCGCCTTGACCAGTGCCAGCACCTCGAGGGTGATGGCGTCATTGCTGAAGCGGGCCGGGTAGGGGGCTTTCACGCCTTTGGGCAGCGCCTTGCGATTCTCGGCATCGAAATTCCACGCGCCGCCCACCGGCGAGCCATCGCCATTGAGCAGCAAGCGGCTCTTGCGGCGCATCTCGCGGTAGAAGAACTCCATGCGCAGCTGTTTTTTGCCTTCTGCCCAGGCGACGAATTCAGCACGACTGCACAGAAAACGCGTATCGGTGTGCCAATGGATCGGCAAGCCGCAGTCCTTTATCGACTGCTCCAGCCGCCAGTCCCCGCATTCGGTGACGTGCACTTCCCGGGCTTGCAGCAGGGTTTTCCAGCGCTGTAACTCACCCGGCACCGAACCGCTGTTGTGCGGGTCATCCAGGGTGACGTATTCAACACGAACGCCCTGGTCTCGCAGTGCCTGGGCGAAATGGCGCATGGCACTGAAGATCAGCGCGATCTTTTGCGGATGGTGGGGCACATGGCTGGCCTCTTCTATCACTTCGACCAGCAACACCGTGTCGTGCTCGACATCGAGGGTCTGTAATGAAGCCAGGTCAAAGGACAACTGGTCGCCCAGCACCAGGCACAACCGGCGGGTTACGTTCATTCAATAAAGCTCAGCGTCGTCCGATTCATAAAGGCGTGGTCAACGAAAATGGAATGCGCAGCTCCTCGACGGGGCCGGTATCCCGGCCGCACATTTCGTCATGCACGCATTGCTGCACCAGCACGCAAGGAAAGGCCGGCACGGTCTGCAGCAAGTCACGCAGGTGGGTGATCGAACGCAGATGCATCGGCTTGGCCGCATCGTCGAGCAAGGTGAACTGGCCATGATCCAGACGGATGCGGGCCAGGTAAAAACCACCTTCGAGCGACAGTAATTCCAGCTCGCGTATTTCGCTGTTGGCCGCACGTTCGGTGAGGGTTTGCAGGTTCATGCTTCACTCCTTGCCTACCAGGGCAGGCGTTCTCCATCGTAGGCGAAGAATTGGCCGCTATCGGCCGGCGTCAACTGGTCAATCAAGCTCAGTAACTGGTCAGCGGCAACGTCCGCCGAGCGGGCGCTGGTGGCCCCGCGAAACGGTTGCGACAGTGCTGACACAACCGTGCCCGGATGCAGACTGAGCAAGCGGCTGTGCGGGCGAGTGCGCGCCAGTTCGATGGCGGCGGTCTTGATCAGCATGTTCAGCGCCGCTTTGGAGGCGCGATAGGCGTACCAGCCGCCCAAACGGTTGTCGCCAATGCTCCCGACTTTTGCCGACAGCATCGCCATCGCCCCTTGGGGATCGAGCAGCGGCAGAAAGTGCCGCAACACCAATGCCGGCCCCAGTGTGTTCACTTGAAACACGGCTTGCAGTGCCTCTGCTTCGATCGCGCTGTAGCTTTTTTCCGGTTTGATCCGGTCGCGATGAAGCAGGCCTGCGGCATGGATGATCAATTGATAGGGTGCTTCGGCCGCCAGTTCAGTGGCGGCGTTGGCAATCGTTGCGGGGTGCTCAAGGTCCAGCTCGGGAACCGTGTTGCGGCCCAGTTCGCGGACACCGGCACAACGCGGATCCTGTTTGAGCCATTCGCAAAACGCCGTGCCCAGGGCACCGCTGGCACCGATCACCAAGGCGCGATAACCGTCGTCGAGCGAGGCCATGGTCGGCGCACGGTTCATGGGTGGGCTCCAGCGCCCTGGCGCCGGAAGAACAACGTCACCTGACCAACCTCGACACCGAACTTGGACATGCTGGTGCGGTTGATCAAGGTGTCCTCGTCCATCAAATACATCCAGTCGTCCATGCTCATTTCATAGGTCGAGTCGTCGACCGGCAGGTTCAGGCGATAACGCCAGTGCAAGGTGTTGCCCGCGACCTGGCCTTGGGCGACACCCACCACATCGCCGGCGCGACCACTCCAGCGGCCCTGGCCCTCGGGTGTCAGGGTCCAGACGCGGCGTTGGCGGGTGCCGTCGCTGTACAGGAAGCGCTCGTCGAGTATCAGGTTGTTGCCCTCACGCCGGCTGACGATGTTGACCTCGAAACGCTTGGCCACCTCACCGCTGCGCTTCTGAAACATCCCCCAGGCTTTGACGGGCTGGCTGAAAAACTGCTCCAGATTCAACGCCGGTTGCTGGTCCGCGTAACGGGCGACATCTACGCTGCCGCAACTCGCCACGCTGAGTGCCAGTGCCAGTAAAAGCAGAAATCGGGTCATTGCCTTACTCCCTGAGTGCGCAGCTGATGAGGGTGAAATTTCGAATTATTGGCTTGTACAGTGGGCAGGCTCTGTACAGGTTTATCGCCGCCCAATGAGCTGCAGAAACTCCTGGCGCGTGGTCGAGCTGTCGCGGAACGCACCGAGCATGACGGAAGACGTCATGACCGAATTCTGCTTCGCTACGCCACGCATCATCATGCACATGTGCCGGGCTTCGATGACCACGGCCACGCCGGCGGCATCGGTGATCTGCTGGATCGCGTCGGCAATCTGCCGGGTGAGGTTTTCCTGGATCTGCAGGCGACGGGCGAACATGTCCACCACGCGCGCCACCTTGGACAGCCCCAGCACCCTGCCGGTGGGGATGTACGCCACATGCGCCTTGCCGATGAAGGGCAGCATGTGATGCTCACACAGGGAATAAAGCTCGATGTCGCTGACGATGACCATTTCATCGCTCTGCGATTCGAACAGTGCGCCGTTGGTGACGTCCTCCAGGCTCATGGAGTAGCCGTTGCACAGATACTGCATGGCTTTGGCGGCACGCTTGGGCGTGTCCAACAGACCTTCACGCTCGGGGTTCTCGCCGACACCAACGAGAATTTCACGGTAGTGGTTCGCTAATAGTGGGTTCATTCAGGTTTCTCGCAGCGGTGCTATGCGTGAGGGCCAATCCATAGCGAAAGAGTTGTACGAAATGAAGTACTTTGTATAGGTTTTTATTCAAGATAGGCTGAAAAAAATCACCTGACAATGAATCGGCAATCTTTTTTATGCAGAGGCGACAACCTCACATCGCAGCGCGTGAGGTTGCTCGGGTGACGCGAAGCAGAGGGCGCGCTCCCGCGAAGGTGGGAGCGCTGTGCGAATTCGCGGAATTATTCGCTGTAGGTCGGGTAGTCCACATAGCCTTCAGCGTTGCCGCCGTAGACCGTGGCCGGGTTCAGGGGGTTGAGCGGCCAGTCATTGGCGATGCGCGCCGGCAGGTCCGGATTGGCCATTAACGGACGACCGAACGCGACCAGATCGGCCAGCCCCGATTCGAGTAACTGCGCACCGGTTTCGGCGTTGTAACGGCCGGCATAAATGATCGCGCCGCTGAAGGTGTCGCGCACGGCGCGGCGGAAGGTTAGTGGCATCTCGGGTGCGTCGTCCCAATCGGCTTCGGCGATCGACAGATAGGCAATTCCCACGGCCTCCAGCACCTTGATCGCTTCGATGTAGGTGGTGTGCGGATCTTCCTCGACCAGACCGAGGTAGGTTCGCGCCTCATCGGTAGTGGTGAACAGCGGCGCGAACCGCACGCCGACTTTCTCCTTGCCGATGCACTCGGCGACGCCCGCCACCACTTCACGCAGAAACCGCAGCCGGTTGTGCAGCGAACCGCCGTATGGGTCAGTGCGCACGTTGCTGTGAGCCGAAATGAACTGGTTCACCAGATAACCGTTGGCACAGTGCAGTTCGATGCCGTCAAAACCGGCGTCCATCGCGTTGCGCGCTGCCTGGATATAGAGCTGAACCAGTTCCTGGACTTCATCGGTGCTCAACGCACGCGGGGTGGACGGCGTAACCAGCTCGCCGGCACCCGGCGCGGTTTCGATAAAGACGCTGACCCGGTCGGTCGCGATCGCAGAGGCCGACACCGGCGCCGCCCCATCGGGTTGCAGGGCGGTGTGCGACACACGACCGACGTGCCACAGCTGTGCAAAAATCACCCCGTCCTTGGCGTGCACGGCGTCGGTGACCAGGCGCCATCCGGCAATTTGTTCTGCGCTGTGAATGCCCGGTGTCCAGGCGTATCCCTGACCGCGCGGCTCGATCTGCGTGCCTTCAGTCACCAGCAGACCGGCGCCGGCGCGTTGCTGGTAATACTCGGCCATCAAGGCGTTGGCAATGTTGCCCGGTTGGGTGCTGCGTTGGCGGGTGAGGGGAGGCAGGACGATGCGGTTCTTCAGGGTGTGCAGGCCCAGATTGACGGGGGTGAAGAAAGGGCTGTTTTTCATGTAATTCCTGTTCTGGTGTTATTAGACCAGTCGACTAGTTTCGAGATAAAAAAACACCGTGCAGGACGCGCACGGTGTCTGAGGGGTTGATTCGTTAACGAGTCAGGCGAGCATTTTCAGCAGTTTTTCGGCGACGGCCGCCGAGCTGGCCGGGTTTTGCCCGGTCACCAGTTGACCATCGGCGACCACGTGAACCTGCCAGTCGGCCACTTTGGAGTAGCGCCCACCGAGACGTTGGAATTCGTCTTCGATCAAGAACGGCACGACATCCGTCAGGCCGACGGCCGCTTCTTCAGCGTTAGTGAAACCGGTCACCTCGCGCCCCTGGATCAACGGCTTGCCATCGGTCGCGGTGACGTGACGCAGCACGCCCGGCGCATGGCAGACAAAACCGTGCGGCTTGTGGCTGCGGTCGAACGCTTCGATCAAGGCGATCGAGTGTTTGTCCTCGGCCAGATCCCACAGCGGGCCGTGGCCGCCCGGGTAAAACACGGCGTCGAAATCGTCAGCGCGGACATCCGCCAACAGCCCGGTGTTGGCCAGTGCCTGTTGCGCGGCAGGGTCTTTGCGAAAGCGATCGGTTTCGGCGGTTTGGGCATCGGGCTCATCACTCTTTGGATCGAGAGGTGGCTGGCCGCCAGCCGGGGACACCAGCGTGATGTCTGCGCCGGCGTCCTTGAAGGCGTAGTAGGGGGCCGCGAACTCTTCGAGCCAGAAGCCGGTTTTTTTGCCGGTGTTGCCGAGTTGATCGTGGGAAGTCAGAACCATCAAGATTTTCATAGCGCACCCTGGGTTGGTCTGGTGTCAGTGACGTGTGGGTCTTCGACACCTCGGAAGGATTGACGGGGCACAGCATAGATTCCAATTAGACCGGTCGTCTAGTAAATTTTTACGACCGTGTTTCCGGGTGCTTGCTGTGGCAAACTCCTGTTCATCAGAAATATACGACTGGTCTATTGTTTGGTATTTTGCGCCCCATGAAACCGACCTACGACGATACCCGCCAACACCTGCTCGATACCGGCCACCGGATGATGGCCGAGAAGGGCTTCACCAGCGTTGGCCTGAGCGAGATCCTGCAGACCGCCGGTGTGCCCAAGGGCTCGTTCTATCACTACTTCAAATCCAAGGAGCTCTATGGCCAGGCGCTGCTCGAGGATTACTTTGTCGGCTACCTCGCGGACATGGAGCGCCGCCTGACGCTGCCCGGCCTCAGCGCCTATGAGCGGCTGATGGATTACTGGCAGGGCTGGCAGAACCGCTGCACCGTGGAAGGCCATGGCGATGAATGCCTGGTGGTGAAGTTGAGCGCGGAAGTCGCCGACCTCTCCGAATCGATGCGCCTCACCTTGCGTGACGGCGCCGAACGCATCGTTGCGCGCATCACGACGTGCCTGGAAGAAGGGCAACAGGATAAAAGTTTGCCGAAGACCGATGCTCGCCAACTGGCCGAGACCCTTTATCAGCTCTGGTTGGGGGCCAGCTTGTTGAACAAACTGCAGCGAACGGGGCAATCGTTGCAGACATCGATGGCAATGACCGAGCGGCTTTTGGAGCACTGAGTTGTGTTGGCGTTGCCAGCGCCTGCTGTCACGTCACGACGGGCATCGGTCAGTTCGCTTGAGCAACGCACTGACGACGCGCTGTCCATATAACCCGACACCAAGACCCGACACGATCAGAACAACTGCAGCGATTTTGTTAAGTGACAGGGTCTCATTGAAGATCATTGCTGAACCAATCAGGCCGAATACCGGCACCAACAACGACAATGGCGCGACGGTAGACACTGGGTATCGCTTCAAAAGTGAATTCCACACCCAATAGCCGAACAGTGTGTTGGGGTAGACCTGGAACAGGATCGACAGGACGGCGCGGTAGTCGATTTGATTCACCAAAGCGCTGTACCCCGTCGAGCCGTTAACAGCGTAATTCAGCGCGAAAAGAGGGATGGGCGAAAACGCGCTCGACCACACCAGGAACGCGAAAACCTGCGTGGTCTTGGCTTTTTTGTTGATCACGTTGGCCGCACTCCAGGCAACCGCCCCCAACAGCACCAGGGTCAGCCCGGCCGTCGTGACTGTCCCATCAACGATGGAGACGATGCTCAACAAACCACACAGCGCGAGACCCATGCCCGCGTACTGAAAGCGGGAAATGGATTCCTTGAATAGCCAGGACCCCAGCAGGATGGTGAAAAACGCGCTGAACTGAAGCACCAGCGAAGCGATGCCTGCGGAAAGACCCGACTGGATGCCAAGGTTGACCACGCCCCAGAGTCCGATACCGAAAACCAGGCCGTAACCCATGATGTAGCGCCACGGCACATCAGGTTTCGGAATGAAAAAGATCGCCGGGAGCGCGCAAAGCGTGAAGCGAATGCCGGCAAGAATGAACGGGTCGACGCTGGTGAGCCCCAGTTTGATAACCGAGAAATTCGCGCCCCATATGGCCGTGATCGCGATTGCGAGTAGTAGGTGCCTGGCTTTCATGCTGATCGTCCTTGATGGGTCGTTGAGAAATGCAATGTGAGAAACCACAGCACAAAGGCCGTAGCGCTGATCAAGGCGCCCAGCAGGCTGACTGCCATCCAGCCCCATAGCGCATAAACCTGGGTTGCGGCCGCGGCGCCCAGCGCGCTACCAACCGAGTAAAAGCACATGTACGCGCCGACCATGCGACTTTGCGCGTCGGGTCGTGCTGCAAAAATGAGGCTTTGGTTGGTGACGTGTACTGCTTGCACCGCGAAGTCGAGCAGGACTACGCCGCAGACCAGCGCGATCAGGGACGTCTCGGCAAACGTGATGGGCAACCAGGACAGTGTGAGGAGCCCCAGCGAAATGCCGGTAACGCGTTGTCCCAGGCCTTGATCGGCCCAGCGACCGGCTCGACGGGCAGCCAGAGCACCGGCGACGCCGGCCAATCCAAACAGGCCGATGGCTGTGTGTGAAAGCGACAGCGGCGGGGCGCTCAACGGCAGCACCATGGATGTCCACAGCACAGAAAACGCGGCAAAGATCAGTAAGGCCAGCAGGCCCCTGGAGCGTAACGTGCGTTCGGTGATGAACAGTTTGAAAAGTGAACGTATGAGCGCCAGATAGGAGTCTTGTTGCCTTGGCGCCGCCACGACAGGAATGACCCTCCACAGCACCGCGGCGATGGTCAGCATCAATCCGGAGGACACGAAGTAAACGGCGCGCCAGCCTGCGATGTCGGCAATCAGACCAGAGGTAAACCGCGCCAGAAGAATGCCCAGGACAATTCCACTGGTGACCGTCCCCACGGCATGCCCGCGTTGTGATGGCGTTGCCAACACAGCGGCGTATGCCACCAGTACCTGAACAACCACTGCCAGTAAGCCCACTACGATCATGGCCCCCAGCAGGGCCAACCATTGCTGTGCCGCGCCGACCGCCGCGAGTGCGACCGCCGACAGCAGCACCTGCGTCAGAATCAGCCGTTTGCGGTTGACCAGATCGCCCAGTGGGACGATGAACAGCAATCCCAACGCGTAACCCACCTGAGTCGCGGTCACGACAACTCCGATCATTGATGAGGCGACGCCCAGGCTCTGAGCCATTGAATCGAGTAACGGTTGTGCGAAATAAACGTTGGCGACTGCCAACGCGCAGGTGACAGAAAACAACCACGTGAGCGAAGGGGAAAGCCCTCCAACCCGCTCGGCCCCGGTGTTTTCTTCGGTAGCCGAATGCAGCAATTTCGAAGGCTGTCTGGAGCGTCTTTTCGTGGCTGAGTCGGCACCTGCTGTCATGTACACCTCCATGACGTTAAACTGGTTTCAATTTAGAACTGAATTCGATTATCACTGTGATCAGTTTCAAATTGCAACCACATCCTGCCGGTCTGCTCGACGGACTCGGCAACTGATATCCAGCGAGGTCAAAAAGATGGTGGAAGACACCTCACCACACAGCAGTGAATGCCCGGTAGCCAGAACACTGGAGGCCATCGGGGATCGATGGTCTCTGATGATCATCCGCGACGCTTTTGACGACATCCGCCGATTCAGCGAATTTCAGAAGAACTTGGGCGTGGCCAAAAATATTCTGGCATCGCGACTGAAGGCGCTGGTTGAGGTCGGGGTTTTCGACGTTCGCCCGGCGTCGGATGGCAGCGCTTACAAGGAGTACGTGCTGACGGAAAAAGGACGGGAGATCTTTCCGATTGTGATAAGTCTGCGGCAGTGGGGCGAACGTTTCCTGTTCGAGCCGCAGGAGACGCGCTCGGTGCTGCTGGACAACGCGTCCGGCCAGCCTTTGATGCCGATAGAGGTTCGCTCATCAAGCGGTCAGAAACTTGTGCCGTCTGACTGCCACAGAGTGAGACGGGTTGATGGCGAGGCGTGAATCGACAGCAGCCTTGCCCGATTTTGCCTGAAAGCGGCCGATCGCCACTGCACGCGAAGCAATTCTTCCTCGTATTAGGGCTCGGCGATTCGTGATCGGGTGTACTATCAAGTTCTGCCCATCAGAAATCAGTTAGCCATGTCCGCGCTAAACGAAGAGAGCCGCCAGATCATAGCTGCTCTGGCGCAACGGGTTGGCCCGAATGCTGATTCTGCAAGGATCGCGCAAGTGATTGTCTCGTTCTTGCAGGCTATGGAAGCAGCCCTTACCCCGATCATTGGTCCGCAAGGGGTCGCCGCGCTGTATCGGCGCAGTCTTCAGCTATGTGCTTCACGGCACCCGCGTGTGGCCCACATATCTGATCGCGTGCAAGCCTCGCTGGATCTCAACGCTCTTGATTCTCAACTCGCTACAGAAAGCGAAGCAGACGCCTTGTATTTTGGTGAAGTGATGCTCACCACCTTTCACGATCTGCTCGCTTCGCTGATCGGGCTCTCGCTCACCTCACGCTTGCTTCACGACGTGTGGAAACCTTATTTGAGCGACACATCTGCGCAGGAAAACTCGCCATGAACACCAAAGTGACTATCAACCGTCTGGCCACCGGGGTGCCAGGACTGGACGAGGTGCTGGGTGGAGGATTGCCGGAGTTCTCGTTCAACCTCATCGCCGGCCCGCCTGGCTGTGGCAAAACCACCCTGGCGCATCAAATGATGTTCGCCTTGGCAACCCCGGAGCGCCCGGCACTGTTCTTTACCGTGCTCGGCGAACCACCGTTGAAGATGCTGCGTTACCAACAGCAATTCGACTTTTTCGACGATAACGCCATCAATCACTCGGTCCGCTACATCAACCTGGCCAGTGACACCCTGGCAGGGGATCTGGATGAAGTGTTACGCCGCATCGTCGCTGAAGTAGAGGCATATTCTCCGGCGCTGGTGTTCGTCGACTCGTTTCGTTCAGTGGTGCTGGCCAGCCAGACGCAGGACAACCCGAACAACAATCTGCCGCAGTTCGTTCAGCAACTGGGCATGCTGATGACCACTTGGCAGGCAACCACTTTCCTGATTGGCGAGTACTTCAGCGAAACCGACACCAATCCGATTTTCACCGTGGCCGATGGCCTGATCTGGTTGCGTCAGAGCGTTCAGCGCAACTCCATGGTGCGCAAGATGGAAATCATGAAGATGCGCGGCCAGCCGACGCTGCCGGGGCTGCATACTTTCCGCATCGCCACGTCAGGCATAAAGGTCTTTGCGCCGGCCCCACTCAACCAGGTTGAAGCGCCTCTGACGTTTCCGATTCAGCGTCTGAAAATGGGCGTGCCACGGCTCGACGAGATGCTCGGCGGCGGCTTGCCTCGCGGTTATTCCCTGCTGGTGGCCGGCCCCTCGGGTTCAGGCAAAAGCATTCTCGCCGCAACGTTCCTCGCTGAAGGCGCGCGTAATGGCGAGACTGGCGTGATCGCGGTATTTGAGCAACGTCCCAATCACTCCCAGAACGCCACCCTCGCAGGACTGATTCAGAGCGGACAAGTGGGGCTTGTGGACAGCCGCGCGCCCGACTTGTCCATCGACGAAATCGTCCAGTTATTGTTGAGCGAGATCACCCGGTTGAGCGCCACACGCGTCGTGATTGACTCCCTGTCAGGTTTCGAACTGGCGCTGGCCCCGACATTTCGTGAAGACTTCCGTGAGTCGCTGTCGCGCATGGTGACGGCTCTCACCAGCGCAGGGGTCAGCGTATTGATGACCTCCGAGCTGGAAGACCGCTACACCGACCTGCGTTTCAGTCCTTACGGCACGGCATTTCTCACCGACGCCATCATCGTTCAGCGCTACATTGAGGTGGAGAGCCGTTTGTTGCGAATCATGGCCGTGGTCAAGGTACGGGCCAGCGCTCATTCTGATGAACTGCGGCTGTATCAGATAGACGATGATGGCTTGCAGGTCGGCGAAATGTTGCCGGACAGGGAAGGGCTGTTAGGGGGACGACCCACCCAACAGCGTAAGGTCACATTCGAAGGATGAGCGACATATCATGAGCGAGGCCGACGGCAAGAATGACCAAGCCATAGCGACTGCAGCACGCGAACTGTTCCTTATCGGCCAGAAAACAGTCGCGGCGCGTGCGGTGCTCGCAGCGGTGCATAAAAAGCTCAACCAGGCCAACAGCCAACTCGTCGATAGTCTGCAGGTCGAGCAACTGATCGAGGCAAACCAGCAGTTGGTATTGGCAATTCTTTCTGCGCAGTCGGATGCGCAAACTCCGGAAATCGCTCAGGAAGAGCAGCAAATGTACTTTGAGATGCGCGAGGCCAACGAGCAATTGGTCATCGCTGCATTGAGTGCACAAGATCTACAAGCCGCCGCTGAACACGCGCTGGAGAATCAGCGCAACTTCCTCAATCTTGTAGCGCACGAACTTCGCAACCCACTGACGCCCATTAGCATGATTGCTGGCAGGCTCGTACGGGTGCCGAGTGAAGAGTTGCCGCGCATGCAGATGTTGATCGAGGGTCAGGTCAAGCAGATGTCCCGCTTGGTTGAAGACTTGCTCGATATTGCCCGCGCCAGCACCGGCAAGTTTCGTCTTGATTGCCAGCGTGTCGATATGGCTCAGATCATTCATGAGGCGATAGAGGCCTGCACCTCGGTCATGATCGCTAACAGTTTAAGTTTCAGCTCGGATCTGCCGGAATGCGCCTTGATGGTTAATGGCGATCCTGCGCGCCTCACTCAAATCCTTGGCAATCTACTGGGCAACGCCGCCAAATATACGCCTGCACAGGGTTCGGTTTGCCTCACTGCGACGATTGAGTCAGAGCATCTGGAAATACGTATTCGCGATACCGGTATCGGTATAACGCCCAACGCGCTGCCGTTCATTTTTGAACCCTTTGTTCAGGATGTTCATGCAGTAGGCTTCAACGGAGCGGGCCTGGGGATTGGTCTGACGGTCGTGCGTGAGTTGATCGAGGCTCACGGCGGGACGGTAGTGGGTACTAGTTCAGGTGAAGGGAAGGGCAGCGAGTTTGTCATGAGACTGCCCCTGGCCAATCATGCAGAAACGGCTGCTACCTGATCACTTATAAGCTGCGCCAAAATTCGCACAGTCTCCGTAAGACTCTGTCGAGACCGATGTACCAGCCCGATATCCCGGTGGAAGGTGTGTTGTCCCAAATCGATCGCTCGTACACCGGCGGGCCATTCCTGATGGGGTTCTGTCTGTGGCACCAGCGCGATGCCTACACCTTTTTCAACCAGCTTGATGATGGCCTCCAGTTCATCCAGTTCGCAAACCTCCTGCAAGGTGAAATGCATCTGCCGCAGGAAACGATCGACCTGCCTGCCGCCGAAGGATGATCGGTCATAGCGAATGAACGGCTGGCTGGACAGCAGTTCCGACCAGTCTTCTCCCTCCAGGGCACGTGGCACGATCAGTCGGTAGGGTTCCAGGGCCAACGTCGTCCAGCGCAGGTCACTTTGGAGGGAGAACGGTGGGCGAATGATGACGGCCATGTCGATTTCGCCGGCGTCTACGAGGTTGACCATCTCCATTGAAAGCCCGGGGATGACACGTGTGCGGCACTGCGGACACTGCTGGTGAAACTTCGCCAGCGCATCGGGCAAATAGGAACGTTGCACGGAGGCGATCGCACCGATGGTGACCAGTACGCTGGGAGGCAGGCCTGGCGAAGTGGAACCAAGATTGTCGTAAAGCCTGAGCAGCTCCTGCGCCTGCAGAAGTATCTGATGACCCATCTTATTGAGATGGGCTGAGCGTCCTTTCCTGTCGAAAATTTCAAAGCCCAGCTCGGTTTCCAGGCGCTGGATTTGCGCGCTCACGGCGGCCTGAGTCAGGCCGATCTTGTTGCCGGCAGCGGCGAATGTGCCTTCCCGCGCCACGGCAATGAGTGTTTTCAGTTCTTTGATCATTCACAAATATTAATTGTGTTTCTAAGAAATATATATTGATTTTTATGTTTGGTTTTCCGGCCTAGGATGTTTCCCATCCCCGGCAACGGCTGAATCCAGAGAGCCAATGACGGTGGAAATGTCGCCCACCAACAAAAAATATTTGGAGTTCTGATGAGCCTCTCGCCATTCCACCTCGCGATCCCTGTTTATGACCTGGCTGCGGCGCGCACCTTTTACGGTGAAGTCTTCGGTCTTGAAGAAGGGCGCTCCAGCACGCAATGGGTCGATTTCGATTTTTATGGTCACCAACTGGTGATTCACGAACATCCAAAAACCGCTTCGCAAGAAAGCGTCCATAGCAATCCGGTCGACGGGCACGATGTTCCGGTTCCGCACTTCGGGATCATTTTAGGTTGGGACCAGTGGGAGGCACTGGCCGAGCGTCTGAAGTCGTTTGGTACCGAATTCGTGATTGAACCGTACATTCGATTCAAAGGCCAAGTGGGCGAGCAAGCCACCATGTTTCTCTTTGATCCGTGCGGCAACGCTCTAGAGTTCAAGGCTTTCAAGGATATGAGCCAGCTCTTCGCCAAGTGACGACACCCATGGCACAACCGCGTTGTGCCATTTGATCTCAAGTGAGCTGGAAGCTCATGACTCTAGCAGCTGCGAATAGACGCAGACCTTTCATTCCAACAAGAAGGCTAGACATGAAACGTATTCCCTTGGTGTGGCAAATCGTTGCCGGGCTGTTGCTTGGCGTGCTTGTGGGTTGGTACTTCAATACGCATCCGCTCTATCAGACATGGGTGAGTGCGGAGATCCTCAAACCGCTCGGTGACATCTTTATCAAGATGATGAAGATGGTGGTTGTTCCGATCGTGTTCTGTTGCATGATTTTGGGTATCGCGGGCGGTGGCGATAACAAGTCGTTTGGCCGTATGGGCATGAAGTCCCTGGGCTATTTTTTTGCGATTACGGCGTTGGCCATCGTCATCGGCTTGTGTTTCGCCAACGTTTTCGAGCCGGGTAGGGGCACCGACATTTCCGGTATTTCGCACGGCACTGCAGCGATCACTCTGGAACCGTCCAAAGGTGCATTGGTTATCTTGCAGAACATCGTCCCTGACAATGTGTTGGTTGCCATGTCAGAGGCGAAGTTGCTCTCCGTGCTGTTTTTCGCCGTGTTCTTAGGCCTGGCATTGAACGCTTTACCGAAGGACAAAAGCGCGCCTTTTATCGCGCTGGTTCAGAGCCTTTCCGATGCGATGTTCAAGGTCGTCTCAATCGTCATGGCTTACGCACCGATCGGTGTGTTTGGGATGATTGGCGCGACTGTGGCGACGTTCGGTTTCGCCTCGTTGCTGCCGTTGCTCAAGTTGATCGGGGTGGTGTATCTGGCGTTGATTGTTTTCGCGTTGGTGATACTCGGCGGTATTTGCTACTTGATGGGCGAAAACATCTTCAAGTTGATCCGCTACTTTCGTAATGAGTTGATTCTGGCATTTTCGAGTGCCGCGTCAGCCGCCGTCATGCCGCAGTTGATGACGCGCCTGGAGAGCTACGGTGTACCGCGGCGAATCGTCAGTTTCGTTGTGCCCGTGGGGTATGCGTTCAATCTCGATGGCGCATCGATTTTTCTCGGCGTGGCGACCATCTTTGTGGCGCAACTCTATGGGATCGACCTGTCGCTGTCACAGCAGATTCTCTTGGTAGTGACGATGGTACTGACCTCCAAAGGCGCCGCGGGTGTGCCTGGGTTTGCAATCGTGATCTTGTCAGCCACCTTGGCCTCTGCCGGTCTGCCATTGGAAGGTGTGGCATTGATCGCCGGTATCTTCAGGATCATCGACAGCGGCACCACCACGCTTAATGTACTGGGCAACGCCATTGCACCGCTGGTTATCGCCAAGTGGGAGAAGGTCGCGCTGGAACCTTCTCGAACGGGTCAAACAGACAATCACGTGTGTGACCCAGTGCAACTTTGAAACAGCATGAACACCAGTAAACGCCTGCTGACAGAGGGGCGTCTTTTTTTAACCTTTTAATAGACGACCGGTCTATTTAATCGAGGGTTTTATGACTGCAAACGCTTCTGATACCGACCTTTTTTCGCCCATGCAAATGGGCGCACTTCAATTGGCTAACCGAATTGTCATGGCGCCTGTCACACGTAGCCGAATGGCCGAGGACGGCGTACCCAATGAAATGCACGCGACTTACTACGCCCAGCGTGCCAGTGCAGGCTTGATCATCGCCGAAGCGACGAATATTTCTGCCCAAGGGCGTGGCTATGCCATGACCCCGGGTATCTGGTCAGAAGAACAGGTAGCTGGCTGGAAAAAAGTCACTGACGCTGTGCACGCAGCGGGCGGAAAAATCGTCAGTCAGCTGTGGCACGTGGGACGTTTTTCGAGTGTCGAGCTGCAGCCCGACGGCCAAGCGCCAGTAGCGCCTTCGGCCATCAAGGCTGAAGGCAGCACTTACACCGAGAAGGGCTTTGTGGAGGTGTCGATGCCTCGCGCACTGGACACCTCGGAGATTTCAGGAATCATCGAGCAGTACAAGCTGGCCGCAGAGAATGCCAAGCGAGCCGGTTTCGATGGTGTGGAAGTTCATTCCGCCAACAGCTATCTGCTAGACCAGTTCCTGCGCGATTCCACCAATCAACGCACTGACGCCTATGGCGGCTCCATCGCGAACCGGGCTCGACTGACGCTGGAAGTCACCGCAGCCGTGATTTCGATCTGGGGTAGCGATCGTGTCGGTATTCGTCTCTCGCCAGTCACACCCGATGCCGGAAATACGCCCACCGACAGCAATGTGATGGCGACTTACGGTTACCTGATTCAACAGCTCAATCAATTCAGTCTGGCTTATCTGCACTTTGTCGAAGGCGCCACGGCGACCTCTCGCACGGTTCCGCAAGGCGTGGATCTGGACGCACTGAGTGCGCAGTTCGAAGGGGCATTCATTGGCAACAACAACTACGACCTGACGATGGCGCTTGAGCGTCGTGCACAGGGGCGGATTGATGCGGTGGCGTTTGGTCGTTTGTTCATTTCCAACCCCGACCTCGTGGATCGCTTGCGTCGCGGAATCGAGCTCACCGTTGCGCCACGGGAGAGTTACTACGGCGGCGGTGCCAAAGGTTACATCGACTGGCCAACCGCACACGCCTGAACGGCAGGCTTTGCTTTCATCAATATTGACTCACTCGGAAAAAACCTCATGTCCAATCCAACATACGTTCAAGAATACAACGCAATCGTCGACGTGCTCAGCCAGTACAACGACGGTGGTGCCAAAGCTGACAGCGCCTTGATGAAGCCCGCATTCAACCAGCACGCCACCATGTTCGGGGTCGACGAAGGCAAGCTTGTCGGCGGCGCCATCCAGAACCTGTACGACGTCATCGATAACGCTTTCCGCCCGTCTCCCGAAGCGCAAGCAGCGATCGTTCGCATCGACATCGTAGGCACGGCAGCCAGTGCCCGGGTCGATACCGACAATGTTTCAGGATTCCGTTTCACCGACTTCTTCAACCTGCTGAAAGTTGAAGGTCAGTGGACGATTGTCAGCAAGATCTACCACACACATCCAAGCGCTTAAGCCGTTGAATGCACTTGACGAGGTACCTGGTGCCTCGTCTTCACTGCAAGTAGACAACCCTGTTGCCGAGTTCTCGTAGACGCGGTCGCCAGCCAGGCTTGCAAGCAGAAGAGGGTGGTCGGGTCAGGGCAGGGTCATGTCATGTCATGTCATGTCATGGAAATGAGAATTCAGCCATTGGAAGGCCCAAAATGCGGTTAGAGTGGTCTCCCATGTCTGTTTTCGCGCACTTGCACCGAGCGGTTCCAGCAAATGTACAGAGGCAGAAAACCGCAAATTCATCGATATGTGAACAATGAATCTTCCGTTGTTTGTTTCTCTGGATGGGCCCAAGGGCACCGGCAAAACCACACTGTTGGAGGCCGTTACGAAGGCACTGAGGGCAGGCAACAAGAAAGTCATCCGGCTTTGCGAGAGAAAAAGCGATCCTTTCAGGGGTGAAACCATGGCCCTGATTAACACGCTCGCCAGAAATCCTTCCCAGGATCTGGAATGGGCTGTGTGCCAGCGCCTGGCTGATAGTCGTCGCTGGATTTCCCGAAACGTGCTGACGGAGCAGCCGCTGGACAGCATTATTCTGATAGATCGCTGGTATCCGTCTGATGCAGCTTTTCGCCAAACCATCCCGTTTGCCGAGATTCTCCAGTTGAACCTGGATCGAGACGTGCGAGTGCCGGACCTGCATGTCGGCGTCGTCACCGATCCGGATATTTCATGGGCAAGGGCTGCGACACGAGCGCGAGGATTGGGCGGAACCGTAATCCAGAAGTACGCAGAGCATGTCGCATGTACGGCGATGTTCGAGCAAGCGGTTAAGGAGCAAGGTTGGGTTTTGTGCCGTAATGAGGGAACAATCGAGGACGCTACGATGCAGGTGGTTTCTGAGATCTATAGGGTACTGGGTTAACCGCAGAGTCGATTCGCCCCAATGATTTCAAGTACAAAGATACGACCGTACCCTTGTCGGGAGCAGTATCTACCATGACGGTGCCCCCAGCGTTCTCTGCGAACTCACGGACTTGCGATAAGCCCAAGCCCGTACCTTTTCCTCTTTCCTTTGTTGTGAAAAAAGGCTCAAAAACTTTAGCCGCAAGGTCACCCGGTATACCCGGCCCCGTATCCGAGACGCTGAGCACAACGTAATAGCCTCCAGCTAGCGCAACGTCATCCTCAACCCAAGCCAGTCGTGTTGAAATGCAGATACTTCCTGCTGGCCCGAGCGCATCCCTGGCATTCGTAAGAAGGTTCAACACAGCCGCATTCAACTGGACTTCTTCACACATTACAGCGGTGTCGGGCGCTGAAAGGTCGAAAGTCAGCTCGACACTTTCGGTCGCGGTGCGAAACAACACATCGCGCATTGCGTCAAGTCGAGCATCAACGTCAATGCACACCAGGTTCGGGCCGTCGAGTCGAACACACGATAGCAAATGGCTGACTAACTGTCGGCCCTGTTCGACCGCCTGCAACCCGGTATCACTAAATTGCTCTACGTCTTTCGGCCGTCTGGCGCGCAAGCGGATCATCTGCAAGCTTGCACTCAGCGCCTGAAGAACGTTGTTGAAGTCGTGCGCAATACTGGCCGTGACCATTCCTAATGAAGAGATACGCTTTGCGTGACGCAGTGACTCTTCGGCCACTTGATTAAGCGCATTCGCCTGGGCCAGTTCTTGTTCAAGCATTTCTGCTCGACGCTCTCGTTGATGTCTGAGCAGGCGCAATTGCAATAGCGAAGCAGTTTGTCTCGCCAACGCCAACAATGCCGTACGCTGTGGTGCTGTCAGTGTTCTCGGCTTGGTATCAATCACGCACACCGTACCCAGTGCATGCCCCGTATCATCAATGATCGGAGCGCCCGCATAGAAACGAATGTAGGGAGGGCCAAGCACCAGTGCACTGTGTTCGAAGCGCGGATCGAGTCTGGCATCTTCGACGGTCAACACATCGGCGGGAGCCAGGATCGCGTGGGCGCAAAACGCCAGATCCCGATGCGTCTCCCTCACGTCCAGCCCGACGCACGCTTTGAACCACTGACGTTCTCTGTCCACCAGGGAAACCAGCGCGACGGGGACGTCACATAGGGTACTCGCGAGCTCGACGATATCGTCGAATTCTTTCTCTGGAGCGGAGTCCAGCACTCCGAGATGCTCCAGCGATAGAGCTCTTTCATCCTCGTTTGGAGGAAAGGGGGCAGGAATGTGGGGCATCTGAGTACGCATCGCAAGGGGGTTGGGCGATGATGCTATTTTGCTCGCGCTTACAGCAAGGGATCGTCCGACAAAAAACTTCGATTCATCGGGATTGCGCGCCAGATGTCTTTCGCTGGCGACATTCGGAGTAGGTCGCACATTCGTACAGTGCATCCGGCGATAAGGGGGAATCGCTCCCCTAAACTACGAATTTCAGGCAGTTTTTTAGTTCAAATGCATTAGGCCATATGGCCCATTTGAGCTAAAGGCGAACGTATATCTAATCGCCATACTCAGAGTGGATAAGGCACATAGCCTTGCTTCTATAACTGAGAAAGGGCGTCTGTATGACCACTGTCTATGAAACCAATCGTTCGTTATTCCGCGTGTCTTGGAGTTCGGTATTGGCCGGTAGCGCGATTGCTCTGGTGACGTACGTAGTGCTTAGCGTTTTGGGCACCGCCATCGGTGCAAGCGCAGTATCACCGATGCAAGCGGGTAATCCGCTCAGCGGTTTCGGCACTGGTGCTGGGATATGGTTGTTCGTTTCGACTCTGGTGGCCATTGGAGTCGGAGCTTTCGTTTCGGGCAGGACTGCACCAGATCGCGGCGGTTTGCATGGCTTGCTGACCTGGACAGTCACGACCTTGCTCACGACTTGGCTATTGGCTGGCCTAGCTGCAAGCGTGGTTGGAACTGCTGGCTCTCTTGTTGGTAAAGGTCTGTCGACTGCTGGTGCCGGCATCGCAGCTGCCGCACCTGGTATAGGTGATAGCGTCAAAAGGCAATTGAACGAACAAGGTGTTCAACTGGATTGGAACAGCCTTCAGGGTGAGTTGGAGACGCTGCTGAAGCAAAGTGGAAAACCAGAATTGGCCCCAGAAAATGTGGAGCAAAAAGCTGATCAAGCTGCCGCAGAAGGCAAGCAGTCAGCCTCCAACGCAGCCACTGATCCTGTCCAAGCAGGCGATCAATTGAAGCAGTGGTTTGAGCGTGTGAAAGCCTCCGGTGAGCCGGCGCTTAACGCTGCGGACAAAGAGGCTCTGGTAAACATTGTTGCTGCCCGCACCGGTAAGAGTAAGGAGGAGGCGACTCAGATCGTTGACAACTACGCTCAGGCCTATCAGCAAGCGATGCAGAAATTCGAAGAGCTGAAACAACAAGCTGAGCAAAAGGCACGTGAAGCCGGAGAGATTGCTGCCAAGCAAATTTCCCGCGCCGCATGGAGCACCTTGGCAATGCTGTTGTTGGGAGCGGCCCTGAGCTTCTTTGTTGGTCGCATGGCCCTGACCAACCGTCGCATTCCTACGGCTTGATATAGAAATGAGAAGGGAGGGGGCAGGGATGCCGCTTCTCTTTTGTTTCGACTGGCGAGCTAAACGCTCGGCTCCGCAGCTCATCAAAATTGAACTAACCACCGAGCCCTCTCGCCTAAAGTTGCGTTAGGGAATCCATCGCCGTTTGGATAGGTAGGTTCTTAGTTCCCCACTTACACGAAGGTTTATCAATCATGAAGAGTGAACAGGTAGAAGGCGTAGCAGAAAAACTGGCCGGCAAGGCGCAGAGCGCGGTCGGAAAACTGATTGGTGATTCGAAGATGGAAGCTGAAGGCGCGGGACACCAAGCGGCTGGGCAACTGACCAAAACCTACGGCGACGCACTAGATAACGTATCGACTTTCGTTAAAGAAAAACCAGTTGCCGCACTCGCAATAGGTGCTGCAGCGTTGATTCTCATAAACCGCATTTTTCGTCGCTAAATGTCTAGGAGGTGCCGCCAGCCCGGTGACACCTCCTTCGTTGGTGCCAGATTCCGGTCTGCACGAGCAGCGGTACAAGCTGACCATAAGCGTAACGGCACTGAATCAGCTTCATACAATGGTTCACCATGAACACAACGTACATGGCCCGTTGAGAGAGTGGACGTTTGTGAGCCTCATGAACATTTTAACATGGCATCTGATTTAACATAATATACATTACACGTAACAAGATGTTTCAGGATTAACCCGGTTGCACGCACGTTTTCAATCTCCAGCAGCCGCTCTCAAACGTCTTGCGCTAATACCCGGCGATCCTAGAAATGTACGCCACTCAATCCTCACTTCGCGTCAGCTTTTCGATCAGCATTCGATGCTGTGGAAATTGCGCCGTGAGTTTCTGGCGTTCGCCCATTTGCATGTCAGCGAAATCAAATCCAGGCGACACCGCTTCGCTGATCAAACCGAACCCATGTGTGCCGTCCAGCAAGCGTGAAGCTTTCCAGATTCCGCCTGGTACGTGTAATTGCAGTTGCTGTCCTGCAAGCACATCGTTGCCCATGATCAATGTCTGCAGTGAGCCGTCGGCGTGGATCAGGCTGTATTCGATGGGATCGCCCAAGTGGAAATAATGCAGGATGTCGGACTGGTTGAAGTGAAACTGCCCCACCGGTGATTGCTCGGTCAGCAGATAGTAGATCGACGTCACCAAATAGCGTGGACCTGACGCTGTTTGCAGCATCTCGCGCTGATCTGCCTGAAATGTTCGACGAAAATAGCCACCTTCGACGTGAGGCTCCAGACCCAGCGCAGCAATCAGCTCATCTGCAGCGTTTTTGCGTTGAGACATGGGCCTTCTCCCTGAATGTTCAGTAAAAACTGTGATAGCTCAACTAAACGGCTATTTAGTGTAGTTAACAGAAGATAGCCGAAAATTGACGATATTCACCGCTTTAGCGTTTCGCTCGGCAACTCGTTGAACAACGCCCGATAACTGCTGGAAAACCGTCCCAGATGCCAGAACGACCACTGCATCGCGACCTCCGCGACGGTGGTCTCCGTCGGGCTGCGCCGGCGCAGTTCACGGTGCGCGCTGTTCAACCTTCGCAGGCGCAACCAGTGGCTCGGCGTCATCCCGGTGTAGGCCTTGAACGCTTGTTGCAACTGTCGCAGTGACACACCGGCGACTTGCGCGAGTTCGAGCAGATTAAGCGTGTCCTCCGGCGAATCAGCGGCCCACTCCCCGACACGCTTCATGATGTTTCGTTCTTCTGCGCGGCGCTGCAAACCGCCGCGGTCCAGGCACACGTGCGCGTTGTCGAGGATGAACAGGCAGTCCTCCAGCAACTGCTGGGTCAGTGCCTCTTTACTTGGCGGATCAAGGGTTTGCGTCAACTTCGTGAGTGTCGAGCTTAACCAGCGACTGAACAAGGCGTTCTGCCCGCAGTTCAGCGGCGCCATGAACAAGCCCTCGAGCCGTTGAACATCCAGACCGTGTTGCCGGACGAATTCCGGGCCAAACACCACGGCGATTTCCTGATAGTTCTCCGGGGTGATCCAGATGTTGCGGCTCTCTTCATTGAGCAGATACAGCGCGTTGTCGCTGCGATCAAAACAGAACGCCAAGGCCCCCGCAGGCGCACTGAAATTCTGCTCGACGCGGGTATTCATCTGTTCTTCGTAAACCTGCACGCCCTGCAAATCCAGATAGCGAATCTGCCCGGCGAAATGCCCGGGAGACATCTGCTGGTAATGCTGGACCCAACCCGGCGTGGCGCGGATTTGCTCGGTGACATCAGCGGTATTGAAAGCCTGAACCTGTAGCGGATTACACGTTGTCATGGGAGACCTTGCGCACTCTTTTGGTGCGCTTTGGTGCTGCTTAAAGTGGATA
>Ga0157373_10000471_pt1 | contig 31950 bp, 28 predicted proteins | sample C65metaG_FD_113460 | JGI IMG/M metagenome (GOLD analysis project Ga0157373, IMG submission 113460) | Corn rhizosphere microbial communities from Kellogg Biological Station, Michigan, USA - C6-5 metaG | ecosystem: Host-associated > Plants > Roots > Rhizosphere > Soil | place: USA: Michigan... | reverse complement strand
TTTCGAATGGGAATCTTCCAGTTGCTTGCGGATCACATAGCGGTTCAAAAGCTGATCCATGCGCATGTCCGTAGTGCGGATATCGAGTTGGGCCTGCTCGATGCGGCGCTCGCTGGCATCCACCTCCCGGGACACCTGGACCTGCCGGTTCTTATAAAACGCATGCAGGATGCCGCCCATCGCGATGATGGCGAAGGCGAGGATCAATGCGAAATATACATACGCAGGGGTGCGGGATTCGTTGCGGCGGCGGTTCATGGGGATGGTTCCAAAAGCTGTGCAACCCGCAGTTTCGCACTGCGGGCTCGCGGGTTCAGGGCAGTTTCCTCGCTGGTGGGAGCGATGGCTTTCCGACAGAGCAGCCGGAACTGATAATCGGGATTAGGTCTGGGTTCCGGCCACCCCGGCTCATCGAGAAAGGCGGTGGAACGGTGTTTCAAAAATCGTTTTACCATCCGGTCCTCCAAGCTGTGGAAGGTGATGATCAGCAGCCGTCCACCAGGCTTGAGGACTTTCGGGACGTTTTGCAAAGCGGTGGCGAGGGATTCCAGTTCCTCATTCACCGCCATGCGGATGGCTTGGAAGGATTTCGTGGCCGGGTGGGTCTTGCCTTGGCGGCCGATGGCTTTTTCAATGCAATTGGCCAGATCCAGCGTGGTAACGAAGGGCTTGATGGCGCGCTGCCGGACGATGGCACCGGCGATGCGGCGGGCCTTCGATTCCTCTCCGAATTCAAAAAGGATGCGGACAATCTCCGCTTCCGGCCAACCGTTCACAATCTCTGCGGCGGACCGGGGGCTGGCAGGCCCCATCCGCATATCGAGCGGGCCTTCCCTCATGAAGGAGAATCCGCGCTCGGCGGAATCCAACTGGCGGGAAGAAACCCCGAGATCCAATAGCAGGCCATCGGCCCGTTCCCCCTGTTGGATCTCGGGGATCTCGCACATTTGCGAAAAATTCCCCTCAAACGTGGAAAAGCGGCTGCCGAATCCGGCGAGCCGCGTGCGGGCGTGAGCCAAGGCTTCAGGATCGCGGTCGATCCCGATCACCCGGGCCCCGGTTTTCAGCAACATCTCGCTGTGCCCTCCTCCGCCGAGAGTGCCATCAATGATCAGCTTGTCCGGGCCGGCTGCCATCCACTCTTGAATCTCCGCAGGGAAGACTGGAATGTGATAGCCGCCATCAGCAGGCGCTGTGGAAAAGTGAACCGCAGGGTCCATTGGAAAATTTTGCGAAGGCCGCGCCGACAACCAGCCAGGAGCGACGCGGACCTTCGTTTCAAATAGCGAAAGAAGCTCTGTCCCGAGAGACTTCTTCCGCCCAGCCAGAAAATTTTGCGATGGCCGCGCCGACAACCAGCCAGAAGCGGCGCGGACCATCGTTTCAAATAGCGAAAGAAGCTCTGTCCCGAGAGACTTCTTCCGCCCAGCCAGAAAAGGCAGAGAATTGGAAAAGGAACCCAACTCCAGCGCACGAGCGAGGACGGCCGTAGCCGCCACAGGGCGGACCGCATCGATCACTGGAGTTGGTGGGGTGAACAACATTGCTGTCGTCGGGTGTGGGTGGGTGAATGGTATTAGAAAATGCCGAGATCATCGTCTTCCTCATCGGCGGTCTCGATCTCAAGGACGCGCTCGAAGTTGCTCTTGCTCCAGACCTCAAAGTGAATGCCGCGACCGGCTAAAACGACTTCCGAATCGGAGGTGATGCCGGCCTTTTCGCTGAGATCCTTGGGAACCAGCAGCTTGCCCTGATCATTGAGGGTGGCCTCACGGCAGAGCATCGCCAGCTTGCCAAGCAACTCGCCTTTCTTGGCGGGTGTCTTGTCGCTGCCTTTGATCAGCTCGACCTTCTCGTTGTAAGCTTCTTCGGAAAGAACCTTCACGACGGACATTTCATGCTCCTTCGAGAAAAGCAGAAACAGAACGGCACCAGGAACCGGACGCCAGGACGTCGGGATGGAAACCCGGAACTTGGGATCCATTTTGTAAGGGTGAAACCCCTTGTAGCGCTGTTCGGAACTGCTCACTGCAAAGATGCTGACGGTCGGGTCAGTATCTTTAGATACACTAAAGTACACTTCAGCAGCAAGGGGAAATTAGGCGAATTTTATGAGACCTGCTAAATTCTCATAACCAAGCAGTTGCGCTGGTTATTCACATGGGCTAAATTTTATTTTTGGGTAGAAACTGAGAGGTTTTTTAGAAAATTTTCTGAAATTATCCCTGATTCAACGCTGAAAATTAGGCAAGTGTACGAAAAATCCTTAAAAAACTCCCAGTGTACTTGCAGGCGCTCACAGATAGCGGGTCAGACCATCCACAGTCTCCTGATCCAACCTGCGGACGAGGGCAATGGTGAGGGCGACAGTGGCGAGATAGTCGTTGAGATCGATAATCGCGTTGTGCGAATGGATGTAGCGGGCAGGCGTGGCCAGCACAATGGTAGGCACACCCTCATGGGAAAGATGGAATGCCCCTGCATCCGTCCCTCCACTGCGGCGGACGGTGAGCTGATGGGCAATTTGCTCCTCCCTGGCGATTTCCGCAGTGAGCGCCGCCAACCGTGGATTGGTGAGGGCCGTGGGATCGAACAAACGGATCTGCACCCCACCACCGAGTTTTCCCTGGCTATCGAGCTTTGAAAACCCCGGCGTATCATCCGCCGGAGCACCTTCCAGGACGATGGCCACATCCGGCCGTGCATGCACGGCAGCGGTTTTTGCGCCGCGGGTTCCCAATTCCTCCTGGACAGTGCCACAGAGAATGAGCCGGTTCGGATGAGAGGATGAGGCCAGAATTTGTCCGGCCTGGATGGTGCCTGCCATGCCTGCCCGGTTGTCGAAAGCCTTTGCCATGTACCAATCCTCACGCGCCATCGGCGTGAAGGCAGATACGGGTGCGATGGGATCTCCCAATGAAATGCCCAACCCCTCCACCACATCCCGGCGTGAGTCCGCGCCGACATCCACAAACATCTGATCAAGGGGCATCACCTGCTTGCGCTGCACCTCACCCAAAAAGTGGGGTGGCTTGGATGAAATGAGGCCGAGGATTTTTTCCCCGTTGCGGCTGCGGATCTCCACCCGCTGGGCCAGGAGATTGTGCTCCCACCACCCGCCAATGCCGACGAACTGGATGAATCCATCGTGTGTGATGTTCTGCACCATGAAGCCCACTTCATCCATATGGCCTGTCACCAGAACACGGGGGCCGGTTTCTCCTGTTTCACAAAATACCGAGCCGGTTTTGTCCGTGGACAGTTCCCCATAATCTGCGAGTTCATCCACGAAAATGGCTCTCACTTCTTCCTCATGGCCGGAAATGGAATGAGCCTCGGTAAGTTCCTGGAGCAGGGAAAGGGCTTTCTCGCGCATGGAGGAACGCTGCACCCGCACGGATTTTCTTCCAAGTGCCAATTCCTCCGGAAAGGGGTGGTTTAAAATTTTGGCCTACCCCCTGCTTGCTGGAAAAACCGTCAGCTCAGCATCCTCGACAATGAGGTGGCCTGAGGGTCAAATACTAAAAGATGAATCGGTTACGTGTTCTCAAACTCGGCTGGGAGTTTCCACCTTTGATCAATGGTGGCTTGGGCATCGCTTGCCTGGGTCTCTCCCGTGCACTGGCCAGACATGTGGATCTCACGGTGGTGGTCCCCCAGGCCACCAAGAGCGAGGAGGCCGGGAATTTTGAATTGCGCGGCCTGAACCAACTGGACACGGATGACCTTCGCAAGGTGGAGGGCCTTTATCGCTATCAGAGTTTCGCCCAGATCCGGAAAGTGCCAGTCGAGCTGGATCCTTACTCCAGCCAGCCTACCACCTATGAGGCACTGGACGCTCTGGAGGAATGGCCGGGGGGAGAGTTGAAATTCTCCCAGACCACACGGGAACAACTGGCAGCTCTGGGCACTGGAGATCTCTACGGACCCGACATCGGCAGCAAGGTGGTGGAGTTTTCAAAAATCGCGGCCAAGCTGGCACTGATGGAGGACTTCGATATCATCCACGCCCACGATTGGATGACTTATCTGGCTGGCGTGGAAATCAAAAAGGCCACCGGCAAGCCACTCGTTGTCCACGTGCATGCTTCCCAATATGACCGCGCAGGCGCGGAATCCCGAGGCTGGATCTATGACATTGAAAAATACGGATTGGAACAAGCCGACCGGGTAATCCCCGTCAGCCATTACACCGGCAAGATCCTAACGGAACACTATGGCATTCCGCCGGAAAAAATCCACCCGGTGCACAATGGGGCCGATCCGGTGCATTCCTTTGTCACCCTGAAAAAATTCCCAGAAAAGCTGGTACTCTTTTTGGGCCGTCTCACCGCGCAGAAGGGGCCGGAGTTTTTCCTGGAAATCGCAGCAAAGGTAATCGGAAAAAATCCCGGGGTCCGGTTTGTCGTCGCCGGGACGGGTGAGAAGCTGCGACCCATGATCGAGACGGGAGCCTTTCGCGGGCTGGGGGATCATTTTCACTTCACCGGATTTCTGGATCAGGCAAAAGTCCGCGATCTGCTTTCCATGACGGATGTTTACTGCATGCCTTCCGTCTCGGAACCTTTTGGGCTATCCGCGCTGGAGGCCGCCCAATTCGGAATCCCCGCTGTGATTTCCAAACAATCCGGAGTTTCTGAGGTGCTGCAAGGTGCACTGAAGGCCGATTATTGGGATGTGGATCTGATGGCACAGCACATCAGCGATCTCCTATCAGATGATGAACTCCGCGCAAAGGTGGTGCTCCAGGCCCAGCAGGACATCGCCGCTGCCACCTGGGATGCCGCCGCCGGAAAAGTCATGGCGGTGTATCACAGCCTGCAGCATTGAAGCTGAAACCCATTTTCCCAAGAAACCCATTCTCCCCATGCCAGACATTTGCCTCTACTTCCAGGTGCATCAACCCAATCGGTTGAGCCCTTATGATTTCTTCCGAATAGGTGACAATGCCCATTACGAAGATGATGGATTGAACGCGGAAATCCTCAGCAAGGTGGCGGAAAACTGCTACCTGCCTGCCAATCGGATGTTCAAAAAACTCATCGAGGACAACGGCGGACGCTTCCGCATGGCACTATCCATCAGTGGCACGGTGATCGAGCAGATGGAACGCTACCGTCCCGATGTGCTGGAATCCTTCCAGGAGCTAGTGGCCACTGGCAGCGTGGAACTGCTGGCAGAGACCTACTACCACTCACTGGCATTCGTTCACTCGAAAAAGGAATTCGAACGCCAGGTGGAAATGCATCTGGATAAGCTGGAAGAGGTCTTCCGTGTACGGCCGCGGGTCTTCCGCAATACCGAGCTGATCTATAACAACGCCATCGCCGCCCAGGCGGAAACGATGGGATTCGATGGAATCATCGCCGAAGGCGTGGACCGGGTGCTGGGAGAGCGCACGCCAAACAATCTCTATCAGGCACCGGACACAGCCCGGATCAGCACGGTGCTGCGGAACTATCTGTTTTCCGATGATCTCGGCTTTCGCTTTTCCGATCCGAACTGGAAGGAATATCCGCTGACTCCGGAAAAATTCGCCCGCTCCCTGGCAGCGGCAGATGGGGATGTGGTCACTCTTTTCATGGATTATGAATCCATCGGCGAGCACCAGAAGACGGCGACGGGGATTTTCGATTTTTGGCAGCAGCTTCCCGCAGCCGTGGAGGAGGCAGGATTGCAATGGGTCACGCCCATGGAGGCGGTGAGTTTTTATCGAGCCTCTGGAGAATATGATACACCGGCCATGACCTCATGGGCGGATACGGAGCGGGATCTTTCCGCATGGATGGGGAACGTGATGCAGCAGGAGGCAATCGCGAAGGTGCATCGCCTGGAAAAGGAAATCCTGGCCGTGCGCGATCCGGAACTGACTCACACATGGGCAAAGATGCAGACCTCTGACCACTTTTACTGGATGTCCACCAAGGGCGGCACGGACGGCATGGTGCATACCTACTTCACCCCCTACCCTTCTCCATATGATGCCTACATTTATTTCATGAACGTCCTGGCTGATCTGCAAATCCGGCTGCGGCGTGCACAGGAGCGCATTCCGTGATGGACGGGGAAGAAACAGCACACGAAATTCCCATCACAGGGGAATTGGACCTGCACACGTTCCGCCCTTCGGAAATCGGGGCACTGCTGCCGGAATATTTCCGGGAATGCCAGTTGCGCGGAAAGCTCACCGTCCGCGTCATCCACGGCAAGGGCACCGGAGCACTGAGAGAAGGAGTCCACCGGCTGCTGGATCACCTGCCTGCGGTGAAATCCTATCAATATCCTGCCGGAGAAAATTCCGGCTCATGGGGAGCCACCTGGGTGTTTTTGAATCCAGCCTAACTCCTGCGGATTATTGCCCCATCAATGATGGCGGTAGTCCCACAGGCTCTGCACAAAGTCATCCGGGATGCCGAAGTCATAGCGCCGCGCTTCCGTCATCTCCAGAGCCAGATAGCCCTCCCTCTGGCGCTGGATTTCCTGCGCACGCGTGAGTTGGAATTCACCTCCATCACGGATGTCGTTCGTGATCATTTCCTCCAGCACGTCATAGATGGAAGGGGCCAGAAGATGCATGCCGAACCAGCCGAGGAAAACATCATCCTCCAGCCCGTCCACCCGCAGCTTTTCGCGGGCAGTGGCCACCTCCGGCTTCTCGATGATCAGTGAGACATCGATGAGTTCAGGGCGATCCACCAGGCGTTTTCCAGCGATGGTTCCGAAGCCTTTCAACTCACCGGGGCCGATGCGGTTCACTGCGGATACACTGCGCCCGCCTGCGTGCGGCAGCATGGATGCCAGTGCCTGTGCGGGCGATGGATTGCCACTGAACAAGTGATCTCCCAGGCATAGAATGAAAGGCTCACCCGCAGCGAAAGCCTTGCTCTGATAGACAGCATGGCCGAAGCCCTCCTGCTCGGTCTGGATGGCAAATGTCAGGTGCTCCGCCAGCTTGCGCATGTGTAGTGCTTCTTCCAGCAGCGTGGGATACTTCGTCAGGCGGGCCAGGTAAGCATCATCCGGACCGGCCAGATACTCGCGGATGGCGGCATCCGTCCCTGGTTGGACGATAATGCAGATTTCCTCGATCCCTGCCGCCACCAGATCCAGCAGATGATAGTGGATGAGTGCGCGTGCCACGCCATCGGGACCTACGATTGGGAAAAGCTCCTTCTTCACAGCGTGGGAGGCTGGGAAATGGCGGGTGCCCAGACCAGCGGCAGGGACTACGGCTTTGCGGATGATGGACATGGCAATGAATCGGCAGGAAAATCAAAAGGGAAAAAACGAAACCCGTGGGGACGGATCACAGATCATGGGCCTTCCAACCACTGGCGTGGAAGGAGTATCTGCGGCTGCCGAATTCTCCAGCACCCGGAGAGGTCCCTTCAAACACATCCGGGATGCTGCCTATAACGCGGGAGTATTCATTGGCGATCTGTGGGATATGCTCCTTCAGCGCCTCCTTTTTGCCGAAAATGGCCACCGTGCCGCCCGTGCCACCGCCTGTGATCTTGGCACCGTAGAGGCCGGATTTCACGCCACGGCTGCGCACCGCATCCACCAGGAAGTCGACTTCCGGAACAGATAGATCGCAGTTCGTCTTATAGCTTTCGTGCGCGGCATACATCATCTCTCCTGCGGTGATCAGTCCTGCCTCATCGCCTTCGTTCGCCTGGCGCAGGCCGTCCATGAATTTCACCACCCGCTCGTTTTCCTCGACAGGGTGGCGCGTGGGTCCATCCACGCGATAGACGGCATCCGGCTGGATCGCCGTCACCGGGTCATCGTGCGTGCGGTAGCGTTCCACAAATTCGGAGCCGGAAATGGAGGCGGGCAGATGCGGCAGATAGTCGCTCAGAAATTCCTTGGAGCTGATGTCGCATAGATAGGCCAAGGGCGAGGCTCCGCGATCCGCCCGCAGGGAATTGATGATGCGCTTCCCCATGAAGGCCCCGATGCGTGTATCCGTGTAGGGGCTGCCGCCCACCGAGTGGCGCACCATCGAGTTAATGCCCACGAAACTCGTGCCCTTTGGAATATCGATCTCACCCTGGATGCTGCCCGGGCGGCACAGGATGTGGGAGAGCTTGCCATGGCGGCCGCAGGAAATCGCGATCTGGTCCATGATGCCGCACGGTGCCCCCACCACATGATTTTCCGCCATCTGCCCCAGCCGGGCGATGCGCATGGGGCTCAACCCCAGTCCCAGATAGGAATTCACCAGGGAAAGCGTGCCGATTTCCACCGCAGCGGAGCTCCCCACACCGATGTTCATAGGCACGGAACTCATCAACAGCATGCTGAATCCATACGGCATCCGCACCGCCTCCTCCTTCAGCAGCGTGAAAATGCTACCGCCGATGTAGGCCACCCAGTTCAAAAGCGGATTGGACCGGCACAGCTCCTTTACTTGGGAATAGCTGCCCAGGGAATCTCCCTCATAAAAATAACTCAGCGGAATCCGCGTCTCCACCGGCAGGCCCCTCTGGGAGAGCTGCACACTGCGGATGCGCAGTGTATCATCCGTGCGCGGCTGGAGAGCCATCAGCATACCCCGGTCCAGCACCGCTTCACACACATTTGCCCCGGAGTAGTCGGCGATGCCGCCCATCACATCCAGCCGGGCAGGCGCGCGGGATACCCAAACATCGCCGCTGTTGAAGAAACCGGCGAAACCCGTAGGGTCTCCATTCGGCTTCTGAAGGGCGCTTTCGAATTGCTTGAGATCGGGCAGGGAATCCAAATTCATGAATTTTTTCCGGGAAAGAAGTTTGTGGGAGCAGTGCGCGGAGAGGTCTGATTATCAAACGAAACTCCCCTTTTGATCTCCGTCGAAAATGCAGTTAGCGAACCAATGTTCAAGAAAAAATGAACACTTTGCACTCCCAAGTAAGAAGGGCCCTTCTACCACTTAATTTCAGAATTTTCCCGTCTACTGGGAAACTGCATTCACATAAAAAGGCCGGACAGGTTTCCCTGTCCGGCCTCCCTGATGATTGGATGCGGCATGGCGGTTGAAAACCGCCGCCACGGGCTTAGTAGCCGCCCATGCCACCCATGCCGTGGTCGTGACCACCGGCTGCGGCTGGAGCTTCCTTCGCAGGAAGATCTGTGATGAGCGCCTCTGTGGTGAGGAGCAGACCAGAGATGGAGGCTGCGTTTTGAAGGGCGGAACGGGTCACCTTGGTAGGATCCACCACACCGGAAACGATGAGGTCTTCGAACTTATCGGTCGCCACGTTGTAGCCTTCGCCACCCTTGCCTTGCTTCACGCGCTCGACAACGAGGGCGCCTTCGCGGCCGGCATTGGCCACGAGCTGGCGGAGAGGAGCTTCCACAGCACGGGCAATGATGCCTGCGCCAGTTGCTTCGTCACCTACCAAGCCGAGGTCGCCGACGAGGGCTTGTGCACGGATGAGTGCAGTGCCACCGCCAGGAACGATGCCTTCTTCCACCGCAGCGCGGGTGGCGTGAAGGGCGTCGTCCACGCGATCCTTTTTCTCTTTCATTTCAGTCTCGGTGGCAGCACCCACGTTGATCACGGCCACGCCGCCTGCGAGCTTGGCAAGACGCTCCTGGAGCTTCTCGCGGTCGTAATCGCTGGTGGTGTCTTCGATCTGCTTGCGGATGAGGTTCACGCGGCCGGTGATGGCATCGGAAGTGCCTGCACCTTCAACGATGACGGTGCTGTCCTTGCTGATGGTGATGCGCTTGGCCTGGCCGAGGTCGCTGAGTTCTACGGTTTCGAGCTTGATGCCGAGGTCTTCCGTGATCACGCGGCCACCGGTGAGGATGGAGATGTCTTCCAGCATGGCCTTGCGGCGATCGCCGAAGCCAGGAGCCTTCACAGCAGCGATATTGAGGATGCCGCGGAGCTTGTTCACCACGAGGGTGGCGAGGGCTTCACCTTCCACATCTTCTGCGATGATGAGGAGCGGCTTGCCGGTCTTCGCCACCTTCTCGAGAAGAGGAAGCATGTCCTTTAGGGAGGAGATCTTCTTCTCGTTGATGAGGATGTACGGGCTTTCCAGCACGGTTTCCATGCTCTCTGGGTTGGTCACGAAATAAGGGGAAAGGTAGCCCTTGTCGAACTGCATGCCTTCCACGACTTCGAGAGTCGTTTCGATGCCCTTGGCTTCTTCCACAGTGATGGTGCCGTCCTTGCCGACCTTGTCCATGGCTTCAGCAATGATGTTGCCGATCTCGGTGTCCCAGTTTGCGGAAACGGTGGCTACCTGGGCGATTTCCTTGGTATCGTTGACTTGCTTGGAGATCACCTTGAGCTGGGCCACGATGGCCTCGGTGGCCTTCATGATGCCGCGTTGCAGGGAGATCGGGTTTGCACCGGCGGTCACGTTGCGGAGGCCTTCCTTGTAGATGGCTTCTGCAAGAACGGTGGCGGTGGTGGTGCCGTCACCGGCGATATCGGAAGTCTTCGAGGAAACTTCGCGGATCAGTTGCGCGCCCATGTTTTCATATGGGTCTTCGAGTTCGATTTCCTTGGCTACGGAAACACCGTCCTTGGTGATCGTAGGGGAACCGAACTTCTTGTCGATGATGACATTGCGACCGGCAGGTCCGAGGGTGGCCTTGACGGCGCGGGCGAGTTTCTCAACACCGCGCAGGAGAGCCTGGCGGGCGGATTCGTCGAATTGGAGTTGTTTGGCCATGGTAGGTATGTGGTTCGTTAGAAATTTGTAAGTTGAAGAACTGACGTTCAGTCATGGGTCATGAGGCAGGAGGCATGGGTAAGAGTTCTTCACTCGTGACCCATCAACCCGTGATTCGTGACCCATCGGCTTCAGCCAATGATTCCGAGGATGTCGTTTTCGTTGAGGATGAGGACTTCCTGTCCGTCGATCTTCACTTCGGTGCCGCCATACTTGGAGATGAGAACGCGGTCACCAGCCTTGACGGTGAAGTCGATGGCCTTGCCGTTTTCGTCCTTGCCACCGGTGCCGAGGGCGAGCACTTCAGCTTCCTGTGGCTTTTCCTTGGCGGTGTCTGGGAGAACGATGCCACCGGCACTGATGCCTTCAGCTTCGATACGCTTCACGAGGACACGTTGTCCGAGGGGTTTGATGTTAGCCATGTTGTATCTAGGTGTTATGTGTTTTGGTTTATGAAAAGCCGCTCCGCCTCTTGGGGAGACAGAGCGGAAATTGTTTAGTCGGATCAATCCACTACTTCGGCGTCCACGACCTTGCCTTTGGCTTGCTTTGGCTCGTTGGAAGCGGCGGCTTGCTCTTCGGCTGGCTCCACGTCCGGCTGACCTGCACCAGCGGCTTGCGCTGCTTGGGCGAGGGCTTGGAGGGAGTTTTCGAGATCGGTGGTGGCGGCGGTGATCTGAGAGAGATCGTCGCTGGAAATCGCATCCTTCACGGCCTTGATCTTGCCTTCGAGGCCGTCCTTGAGTTCGGCCGGGGCCTTGTCACCGAGGTCGGCGAGTTGCTTCTCGACCTGGAAGACGAGGTTGTCCGCCTTGTTCTTGGCATCGACCTTTTCCACACGCTTCTTGTCTTCTTCGGCGTGGGCTTCTGCTTCCTGCTTGGCCTTTTCGATCTCGTCCTTGGAAAGACCGGAAGAGCCCTGGATGGAGATCTTCTGTTCCTTGCCGGATTGCTTGTCCTTGGCGGAGACGTGGAGGATGCCGTTGGCGTCAATGTCGAAGGTCACTTCGATCTGTGGCTCACCACGGCGGGCCGGGGCGATGCCATCGAGCTTGAAGTTTCCGAGGAGCTTGTTGTCGGCGAACATCTTGCGCTCTCCTTGGCAGATCTGGATGTCCACGGCTGGCTGATTGTCCGCAGCGGTGGAGAACACCTGGGACTTCTTGGCCGGGATGGTGGTGTTCCGCTCGATCATGGGAGTAGCGATGCCGCCCATGGTCTCGATGGAAAGGGTGAGCGGGCTGACGTCGAGAAGGAGAACGTCCTTCACATCGCCGCGGAGCACACCGCCCTGAATGGAGGCACCAATGGCCACCACTTCGTCCGGGTTCACACCTTGGTGAGGAGTCTGGCCTGCGAGTTCGCGGGCGATTTCCACCACCTTCGGCATACGGGTCATGCCGCCGACGAGCACCAGTTCATCGATCTTTGCAGCACTGAGACCGGCTTCCTTGAATGCGGCGAGCACCGGCTTCTTGGTGCGCTCGAAGAGGCTGTCCGTGAGCTGTTCCAGCTTGGAACGGCTGAGGGTGAGTTGGATGTGCTTTGGCCCGGTAGCGTCTGCAGTGATGAACGGCAGGCTGATATCGTAGGACTGGGTGGAGGAAAGGGCGATCTTCGCTTTTTCCGCTTCTTCCTTGATGCGCTGGAGGGCGTCAGGCTGACCGGAAAGATCGATGCCTTGGTCCTTCTTGAACTCTGCGACGATCCACTGGATCAGGGCGTTGTCCCAGTCGTCACCGCCGAGTTGGGTGTCACCATCGGTGGCGAGCACTTCAAACACGCCGTCGCCGATTTCCAGAACGGAAATGTCGAACGTGCCACCGCCGAGGTCGTAAACGGCGATCTTTTCATCGGACTTCTTATCTAGTCCGTAAGCGAGCGCAGCGGCGGTAGGCTCATTGATGATGCGGAGCACTTCCAGACCGGCGATTTCACCAGCAGCCTTGGTGGCATTCCGCTGGGAGTCATTGAAATAGGCAGGAACGGTGATCACTGCCTGGGTGATCTTTTCGCCCAGCTTGGCTTCGGCGTCTGCCTTCAGCTTGCCGAGGACCATGGCGGCGATTTCCTGCGGGGAATAGGTCTTCTTCTCACCAGCGACTTCCACTTCGATGTGGGCGTCGCCATTGGCAGCAGCCACGATGGCGTATGGCATGCGCTTGTCGGCTTCGGTCAGCTCGGAGAACTTACGGCCGATAAGGCGCTTGGCGGAGAAAATGGTATTTTGCGGATTGGTGACGGCTTGGCGCGTGGCGGCCTGACCGACGAGACGCTCGCCGTTTTTAGCGAATGCAACTACGGATGGCGTGGTGCGTGCACCTTCGGAGTTTTCGAGGACGATGGATTCACCACCCTCCATGACGGCCATACAGGAATTGGTGGTGCCGAGGTCGATGCCGAGAATCTTGGACATAATTGGGTGGGGTTGGTTTGGTTAAGATATGCCCTGCGGGGCGGATGAATTGATGCAGGCCCTTTTGCAAAACGTGTGCCTCGGAAGAAAAGGAACCGCGAATCTCACGAATCTAACGAATTCTCAAGAGATGGAATCCGTGAAACTCCCTTGTTTCAAGGATTCTGTCTTATTCGCTAAATTCGTGAGATTGGCGGTGCCTTTCCTTCTTCGCTCTTGCTGAAGGATGATCAGCCGCAAAATTGCGCCACTTTGTCGCAAACAATGCGCGACATTGTGTCGCAGCGTGTCGTTTTGCGCATCTGCTGTTTCATGGCTTGTGCCTGGGATGGGTTAGCCCCTAGGGTCCGCCAGCGAATGCGAGCTTTGCCGTTCAAATGGATTCCGCGCGGCGAACCCTTTCATCATCCAGGAAGTGGTTCGCCCGGTGCGTTTCCGCCGATCCTTGAGCACCTGATCCGCCAGCGGGGCCTTCCTGCGGGAGTGGATCTGGAAGGGTTTCTGCGTCCGCGCCTGCGGGATCTGGCAGACCCTTTCCTGCTGCCGGATATGGAACTGGCAGTGAAGCGCATCCTGCAGGCGGTGGATCGCAGGGAAGAAATCTGCATCTACGGAGACTACGATGTGGATGGAGTGACCTCCATCACGCTGATGCGGCAGATTCTCCGGGCCTACGGGCTGGAGCCGCGCCATTTCATCCCGCGCCGTGGGCCGGAAGGCTACGGCCTGAGCACTGCCGCGCTTACCCGCTGCATGCGGGAGGGGCCAAAGCCGGACCTGCTGATCTCCGTGGACTGCGGTACCGTCTCCATCAATGAGGTGGCAGCCCTCCGCGCGGAAGGCATCGAGGTGATCATTGTCGATCACCATGAGCCATTGCCCGGCGTGCGCCCGGACTGCACAGCGCTGGTGAATCCGAAATGCGGCAAGGATTTCACCTATCTCTGCGCAGCGGGAGTGGTTTTCAAACTGGGCCACGCTTTATTAAAGACCCGCCCCACCGATCTGGATCTCAAAGGCCTGCTCGATCTGGTGGCCGTGGCGACCATTGCGGACATCGTGCCGATGATTGGGGAAAACCGCCTGCTCGTCCGCCATGGTCTGAAGCATCTGCCCAGCACTCTGAATCCCGGCTTGCGAGCGCTGCAGGAAGTGACAGGAATGAATGGCAACGCCACCTCCATGGATGTGGGATTCCGCATCGGCCCGCGTCTGAATGCCGCCGGGCGGATGGATGCCCCGGAGGATGCCCTGGCCACCCTCACCACGGACTGCCGCCGCCTAGCCATGGAGATGGCCCAGCGCCTGGATGAATACAACAAGGAGCGGCAGGCTCATGAAAACCTCATCCGCAAGGAGGCGGTGGAGTTGCTTTTACAAAACTTCGATCCCTCGCGCGATCCGGTGATCGTGCTTGGCTCACGGGATTGGCACCACGGCGTGGTCGGAATCGTCGCCTCCCGGTTGATGCGCCAGTATCATAAGCCGACGTTCATCATCGCCATTGATGAGGAAGGCATCGGCAAAGGCTCCGGTCGCAGCATCGATGGTATCTCGCTTGTGGATGCCATCCGCGCCTGCACGGAGGATCTGCTGGCAGGCGGCGGCCACGCGATGGCGGCGGGTCTTTCCATCGATGAAACACGGATGGATAGCTTCCGCGCCCGTTTTTCCCAATATGTGCTGGAGACCACCAGTGAGGACCAGCGGCGACCGAAGCTGATCTACGATGCGGAGATCGGCTTCGATCAACTCTCGCTCGATTTCCTCGCCAGCTATGATCTCCTGCAACCGTTCGGAAATGGCAATCCACAGCCCGTCTTCGTCTCCCGCAAGGTAGGGCTGAGCCGTCCCCCGTTGCATATGAAGAACAATCATCTGCGCTTCATGCTCCGCCAGGGCTATCACGAGCAGGATGCCGTCTTCTTCGGTGGCGGAGAATACCCGCTGCCGGATCCTCCGTGGGACATCGCCTTCACCATCGATCGGAATACCTTCCGGGGAAGAACGACACTGCAACTGGTGATCCAGGATGTGCGGGCAGCGGGCGAGTGATTTCCTTTGCGAAAGACAGCTGTGCAGGATAATGTCCATCCATGCATGCGATTACCTATACTTCGGCACGCGAAAATTTAGCCTCCACCATGCAGAAGGTTTGCGATGACCGTGCTCCAATAATCATTACTCGCAATCGGGATCAGGCAGTCGTGATGATGTCGCTGGAAGAATATGAATCGCTCGAGGCGACGGCCCATCTTCTGAGCAACCCGGCTAACGCCAGACACCTGATGGATTCGATTGAAGAACTCCGTAAAGGAAAGGGGCAGGAACGCAAACTCGTTGTGAAATGAGATTGGTTTTCTCCACCAAGGCTTGGGACGATTACCAATTCTGGATCAAGACCGACAAGCAGACGCTCAAAAGGATCAATCTGCTTTTTGAGGATACCCGCCGGAATCCTTTTTCCGGCTTGGGAAAACCCGAGCCTCTGCGTCATCAACTGGCTGGATTCTGGTCTCGGAGAATCATTGGAGAGCATCGCTTGGTATATGCTGTGGAAGGCGGGCATCTGCTGATCGCTCAGTTACGTCACCACTACGAGTGAGGTGATTTTGAGAGAAAGGAATGAAGTTTCCCGAAATTTCAGATTTGCAAGACGCTATTCCGGCATTTGAATCCCGGCCCCGTCCCAAGTCTCATGAGCCATCCTACCTTCCGCATCGCCATCGGAGCCGACCACGGCGCCCTCGACCTTAAAAACGCCGTCGTCTCCCACTTGAAGGGTCTCGGCCATGAAGTTCAGGATTTCGGCACCCATACCACAGCATCCGTGGATTATGCGGATTACGCAAACATCGTCGCCCGTAATGTAGCGGATGAGACGTATGACTTCGGCATCCTGGCCTGCACCTCCGGCGTGGGGATGAGCATCGCGGCCAACCGCCACCGCCACGTGCGCGCGGCAAACATCCGCACCGTGGAGGAAGCCGTCATCACCCGTCAGCACAACGATTCCAACGTGCTCTGCCTGGCTGGCAAGTATACTGACATCGAAACCGCCTGCAAAATGGCAGAGGCATTCCTGAACACCGCCTTCGAAGGTGGCCGTCACGAGTGCCGCGTGTGCAAGTCCTCCGGCAGCCGCATTGCTGAGACGGATCCCGCCCTTTACGCTGCAATCACTGCGGAAGAACAGCGCCAGCGCAACAACATCGAGCTGATCGCCTCCGAAAACTTCGCCTCCCCTGCCGTGATGGAAGCCCAAGGCTCCCTGCTCACCAACAAGTATGCGGAAGGCTACCCCGGAAAGCGCTGGTATGGTGGCTGCGAAAACGTGGACGTCGTGGAGCAACTGGCCATCGACCGCGCCAAGGAACTCTTCGGCGCGGCCCACGCCAACGTGCAGCCGCACTCCGGCTCCCAGGCAAACACCGCCGTTTATTTCTCCGTCCTCAAGCCGGGCGACAAGATCTTCACCATGGACCTGGCCCACGGCGGCCACCTCACTCACGGTCACAAGGCAAACTTCTCCGGCCGTTTCTACGATGCGACCCACTACGGTGTTTCCCCGGACGATGAGCACATCAACTACGAGGAGCTGGAAAAAACCGCCCGCGAGCTGAAGCCAGCCCTCATCACCGTGGGAGCTTCCGCTTACTCCCGCATCATCGACTTCGAACGCATGGGCAAGCTGGCCCGTGAAATCGGTGCCTACCTTTTCGTGGACATGGCGCACATCGCCGGTCTCGTGGCTGCAGGCCTGCACCCGAATCCAGTGCCGCACGCGGACTTCGTAACCTCCACCACCCACAAGTCCCTGCGCGGACCACGTGGCGGCCTGATTCTCTGCAAAGAGGAATTCGCCAAGAAAATCGACGCCCAGGTCTTCCCAGGCATCCAAGGCGGCCCGCTCATGCACGTGATCGCAGCCAAGGCCGTATGCTTTGGCGAAGCGCTCAAGCCTGAGTTCAAGGAATACTCCGCTCAGATCATCAAGAACGCCCAAGCCATTTCCAAGCGCCTGACCGAGCACGGTTTCCGCATTGTTTCCGGTGGCACGGACAACCACGTCATGCTGGTGGACCTCCGCAACAAGGGCCTGAACGGTACCGAAGCCTCCCACGCCCTCGACGAAGCAGGCATCACGGTGAACAAGAACGGCATCCCCTTCGACACCGGCAGCCCGATGAAGCCAAGCGGCATCCGCATCGGCACGCCCGCCGTCACCACCCGTGGCATGAAGGAAGCCGATGTGGACCAAGTGGCAGACTTCATCAACGAAGCCCTGTCCGACCACATCAACATCGAGAAACTCCACGCCATCCGCGAGCGCGTTTACGCCTTCAACCGCGCATTCCCGCTTCCTTGGTAAAAAACGGATTGATCCTCTGAAACAAAAGGCCGGGCATTCGTGTCCGGCTTTTTTGTTGGGAATTACTCCAATTGACAACAAACCCATATTCCTGTATTTATTGCTCATGAAGACGACCATTGATCTTCCTGATCAACTTCTCGAAGACACGAAAGTTGCTGCGGCGCGCAGACGCTCTTCTATTAAGAATCTGGTGATTGAAGGTCTCCAGTTGGTTCTCAAGCAGGAAACATCCATACAGTCCCCAGACGGCCCCCTTGCCCGTTTGCGCAAGGGATATCATTTGGGAGGAAAAACACTCAGCCGCGATGAATCCCATGGCCGTTGAGCGCTTTTTAGATACAAATATTCTGCTTTATGCCTATGATCTGGACGATCCAGCCAAGCGGCTCATCGCCAGTTCCATTCTGGAGCAGGCATGGTTGAGTCCTGGCAGTTGTGGTATCAGTGTTCAGGTTTTGCAGGAATTTCATGTAAACTTCATCCGCAAGGGAAAAACCCAAGAAGAGGCATCTCAAATCATCGAAGATTTCACCCTTTGGCCCATCATCGACAATACTCTTCCTCTATTCCTGCTTGGACTAGACCTCCAGATGCGTTGGCAACTGTCGCTATGGGACTCGATGATACTGGCAGCCGCCCAGACCAGTGGCGCCCGCGAACTTCTAACGGAAGATTTCAACCATGGCCAATTTTATGGCAGGGTGCGCGTGATTAATCCGTTCAAGGCCAAATGAATTCCAAATAGCTTCCGTGCCGCCGCTCATTCTTCACATGAGCCAAATTTTGCCATAATGCCGGATTTGGCTTTGCCTCATCGGGAGGTTTCCGGTGAAATCCGGCCCCACCTCATGAGCAATCCTTTCCGCGAAGACCTTGTCTCACGCTCCCGCCCGGAGCCTTGCACCGTCGTTATCTTCGGTGCCACCGGCGATCTTACCCACCGCAAGCTTGTCCCTGCCCTTTACAACCTCGCTGTCGATGGGGAATTGCCCACGGGGGTAAAAATCATCGGCTTTGCCCGGCGTGACAAATCGGATGCGGACTTTCGCACGGGTTTGGAAGAGCTGAACCGCAAGGTTTCACGCTCCGGTCACGATGAGAAGATCTGGGGAAATTTCATCGAGTCCGTTTCATATCACACTTCCGAGTTCAACGACCAGGCAGGCTATGCCTCTCTGGCGGAGAAACTGGATGCCATCGATGCGGAGCGTGGCGGCAAGGGCAACCGCCTTTTTTACATCGCTTCCGCACCGGAGTTTTTCGATGAAATCCTCATCAACCTGAAGAACGCGGGACTGAATGAATCCAAGGAAGGATGTTGGTCCCGCGTGATCGTGGAGAAGCCATTCGGCACCGATCTGGCGACCGCCAAGCATCTTAACCAAGTGGTGAACGATACCTTCCACGAGAGCGATACCTACCGGATCGACCATTATCTGGGGAAGGAAACGGCTCAGAACATCATGGTGCTGCGTTTCGCAAATGCGATTTTCGAGCCACTCTGGAACAGCAAGTACATCAGCCACATCCAGATCACTTGCGCGGAAAATCTGGGCATGGAAGGTGGCCGTGGCGGCTACTATGAAAAATCCGGTGCCCTGCGGGACATGGTGCAGAACCACCTGCTCCAGCTACTCAGCCTCATCGCCATGGAGCCACCCACAGATCTCACCGCCGATGGCGTGCGGGATGAAAAGGTGAAGGTAATCCGTTCCCTGCGCCAATGGGATACTCCGGAAAAAGTCGCGCAAAACGTGGTCCGCTCCCAATATACGGCAGGCCACATTGATGGCACCCCGGTCCCCGGCTACCGCGAGGAAGATCGTGTGAGCCCGGAATCCAAGACGGAGGCTTATGTGGCCGTCCGCCTGCTGATCGATACCTGGCGCTGGAGCGGTGTTCCTTTTTACATCCGCATGGGCAAGCGCCTGCCGAAAAAATCCACCGAGATTTCCATCCACTTCAAGGAAGCGCCGGGCGTACTTTTCAATGCCCTCACGGGTGGTGTCCCTGGCGGGAATGTCCTTGTCATCCGCATCCAGCCGGACGAGGGAATTTCCCTGCGCATGGTTTCCAAGATCCCGGGCACCAGCCTGCGTCTGGAGCCGGTGAAGATGGACTTCCACTACGCCACCAGCTTCGGCAAAGGCAGCCCAGAGGCGTATGAGCGCCTGCTGCTGGACGCCATCGCCGGAGATGCCACACTCTTCGCCCGCCGTGACGAGGTGGAGGAGGCATGGAAATTCATCGACCACATCGAAAATGCCTGGCACCAGTCGGACACTCCGCCGCCGATGACGGAATTTGTGGCCGGATCCTGGGGACCCAAGGAGGCCGACGATCTGCTGCAGCAGGACGGAAACGCTTGGAGAAGACTGTAAAGCAAAGTCTACCAGTTTTGAGTATTCAGTTTTCAGACATCATTTCCCATCCACGTGTCCACCGCCACCATCCCTGCCACCTGCCCTGAGCTGGGCATCGAAGTCCCCATCGCCACCATCGAGAAGGAGCTGCGCAAGCTCTGGGAGCAAGATGATGCGCAGACGAATGCTTCATTGATGAATCTGGCAGTTTACTCGGAACGCTGCGGCGGTCTGCTGGAAAACTCTGCCATTCTCCGGGAATTGACGCGGGAGCATGCCTGCCGCGCGCTACTGATCGAGATCGACCGCTCAGTGACGGAGCCGAGTCTGCGGGCCTGGATCACCGCCCACTGCCATCTAGCACAAGGCCGGAAGTCCATATGCTGCGAACAGGTGGCCTTCCGTCTGACCGGCCGTGTGACGGGGCGTTTCCGAAACACCGTTTTCGCCCACCTCAACTCGGACCTGCCGTTGGTTTTCTGGTGGCAGGGTGAGTTTTCAGATGTGTTCACGGAGCGTCTGGTATCTGTGATCGACCGCCTGATCATCGACAGCTCCGCCTGGACGGATGTGAAGACCAGCATGGGCACAGTGGTGGCGAATTCCGAACGCAATCCCGATCTGATCATCCAGGATCTGGCATGGACACGCACCTGGCAATACCGGGTGGGCATAGCCGGTCTCTTCGATGATCCCGTAGCCCAAGCAGGATTGGACCAAATGAACAAAGTGGAAATCCAGCACCATCCGGCGCACCGGAATTCCGCATTGCAGATTCTTTCCTGGCTCTCCGTGCAGGCGGGATGGGCTATGAATGGAAGAAATGGCTGTACGTATACCTTTACCAAGGGAGGCTCCACCATCACGGCCCAACTCATTGCGGATGAATCCTCTGCCGCAGTCGGGAAAGTAGAGCTTCATTCCGGCGATATTGCAGTCCGCGTGACCCGTGAGGCAGGCAGCAGCCACCTGACGCGTGAGATTGAGGCAGCACACTACCGGGCATCCTCCCTCTCTCCTGCCGATCCGGATACGGCGGCGGAACTGGTAGCGCTCCAGCTATCCCGTGGTGGCAAGAACTCACTCTATCAGAAGATTCTTCCCCGTTTCCTCGAGCTTCTTTAAAACAAAGGGGGCGGAACTTCTGCTTCACCACTTACTTCACTGGCGTGATGCCTTTCAAAGTGGAGAAGCTGATGCGGCACATCGTGTCCAGAAACTCGCGCATATAGGCGGCCTTAGCTCCCGTGTCACTCGTGGCGGCGTACAGATTGGCAAAGAGGCCGTTCTTTCTGATCGGACGATAGGCCACGTAGTCACGATCCAAAAACGGCTGCACCGCCCAGCCAGGCATGGCGGCGATGGCCCGCTGGCTGGCCACCAGTTGGAGAATCGCCACGGTGAGTTCAGTCTTGCGGCGTGGAGGATCAATGTTGGCGGGCTTCAGGACCTCACGGATGATGTCGATCCGCTCATCGGGAATCGGATAGGTGACGAGTGTCTCCTTTTCAAAATCCTTTGCCGTTAGATACGCCTTGTGGGCGTAGGGATGCTGCCGGGCCACCAAAGCCAGTACCTCATAGCGGAACAGCGGATGATAGACCACCCCGGCACGCGGCTTGGCAGAGGAAACAATGACGAGATCTGCCTTATCTTCCGCCAGTAGTCCGGTGGGGTCCGGCTGGAATCCGGAAACGAGATCCATTTCCACCTCCGGCCATCCATCCCGGAAGGCATCCATGCTGGGCATCAGCCAATCGAAGCAGGAATGGCACTCCACGGCGATGCGAAGCTGACCGGCTTTCCCTTCTGCGATGCGGGCGACATCACGCTCCGTTTGCTTCAGCATCTTTTCCACATCATAGGCTGCCCCCAGCAGCCGCTCACCGGCCGGGCTGAGCCGCAGCGGATTGCTTTTCCGCTGAAAAACACCGACTCCCACTTCTTCCTCCAGAGCCTTCATCTGATGGGACAAAGCTGGCTGGGAGAGATGCAGGCGTTTGGCAGCCTTTGATAGAGTCCCTGTCTCAGCGACGGCAATGAGGGCACGAAGATGGCGGATTTCGATCATGATGGGCAGAGCATCATCATAAGTAATTTGAATGACGAACCTAAAAACAATGCGTTTTGTGAATACTACCTCATCCCCCATCATTCAGCCATCATGTCACGCATCACCACACACATCTTCGGCTACCCAAGAATCGGCGAACGTCGCGAGCTGAAAAAAGCTACCGAGCTTTATTGGAAAGGTCAGCTCACCCGCGAGGAGCTGGAAGCCACGGGCCGCACCCTGCGCGAGCAAAACTGGCGCAAGCAGGCCGCTGCGGGGATCGATCTCATTCCATGCAATGATTTCTCATTTTATGACCAAATCCTTGATACCTCCTGCCTCCTCGGCAACGTCCCGTGCCGTTTCAAGTGGGACGGAAAAACCGCCGATCTCGATACCGCATTCCTCATCGCCAGAGGCCAGCGCACCGCTACGGAAAGTGGCGAAAATGCGTGCAGTTGCGGCGCGGATCACGTCTCCACCTTCGCCAGTGAGATGACGAAGTGGTTCGATACGAACTACCATTATATCGTACCGGAATTCCGCGCGGATACGGAATTCAAGCTGAGCTCCACCAAGGTGTTCGATGAATTCGCAGAAGCTTCCGCTCTCGGCCTGCGGGCTAAGCCGGTGCTGATCGGCCCCGTGACCTACCTCACACTCGGCAAGGTGCAGGATGCCAGCCAGCCGGACTTTGATCGCTTTTCCCTGCTGGAGCACGTGCTGCCGGTATATGAGGAAATCCTGGCAAAACTCGCCTCCCAAGGCGCGGAGTGGATCCAACTGGATGAGCCGATCTTCTCGCTGGACCTGAACAATACCCAGATCGATGCCTTCATCGAAAGCTACTCCCGTCTGAAAAAGGCAGCAGGCCCGGCGAAGCTCATCATTGCCAGCTACTTCGGAGAATTGCGGGAAAACCTCCCGCTATTCCTCGGCCTGCCTGTGGACGCTTTTCATTATGATGCCGTCCGCGCGCCCGAAGAGATCGATGAAATTCTCGCCCAATTTCCGAAGGATAAGATTCTTTCCGTAGGAATCGTCGATGGCCGGAACATCTGGAAGAACGATTACGAAACATCCCTCACTCTACTCAACAAAGCGCTCCAGGCTCTGGGAGCAGATCGCGTGTGGGTGGCTCCATCGTCCTCTCTTCTGCACACTCCGGTCACTCTGGAAAACGAAACTCTGGATGCTGAGATCGTGGATTGGCTCGCCTTCGCAGATCAGAAACTCATCGAAGTGGCCACCCTTTCCCAACTGCTGAGCGGCAATGGAGACACTCACGCGCTGGAAAATAACCGCGCTTCCCACGCCGCCCGCCGCGCCAGCACCCGCATCCACGATCCACGCGTAAAGGCCCGCCTCAGTTTCGTGATCCCGGAGGATGCCCGCCGCAACGCACCTTTCGCAGAGCGCCAGCTACTCCAGCGCGAAAAGCTGAATCTGCCGCTTTTCCCCACCACCACCATCGGCTCCTTCCCGCAAACGGCAGAGGTGCGCACCGCCCGTGCCAAGTGGAAGAAAGGGGAACTCAGCGAGGAGGAATACGACGCCTTCCTCAAGGAGGAAACCCGCAAGTGTGTGGAATTCCAAAACGAAATCGGTATCGACATGCCCGTGCACGGTGAATTCGAGCGCAATGACATGGTGGAATATTTCGGTGAGCAGTTGGATGGCTTTACCTTCACTGCCAATGGCTGGGTGCAGAGCTACGGTTCCCGCTGCGTGAAGCCACCGATCATTTTCGGTGACGTCCGCCGTCCGAAACCCATGACGGTCTATTGGGCAGAGTATGCCCAAACGCTCACCGACAAGCCCATGAAGGGCATGCTCACCGGCCCTGTTACCATCCTCCAATGGTCCTTCGTCCGAAACGACCAGCCGCGCGCTGTCACCACCCGCCAGATCGCCCTGGCGATCCGGGACGAAGTGGCCGACCTGGAAAAATCCGGCATCGCCGCCATTCAGATCGATGAACCCGCCATCCGTGAAGGGCTGCCCCTCCGCCGGGCCGATTGGGAAAACTATCTGGACTGGGCCGTGCATGCCTTCCGCCTCTGCTCCAGCGGCGTGCGCAATGACACACAGATCCACACGCACATGTGCTACTCGGAATTCAATGACATCATCCAAGCCATTGCGGATATGGATGCGGATGTCATCACCATCGAGACCTCCCGTTCCAACATGGAGCTGCTGGATGCCTTCGTGGGCTTCCAGTATCCAAATGAAATCGGGCCTGGAGTTTATGACATCCACTCCCCCCGTGTGCCGACGGTAGAAGAGATGGAAAACCTGATCCGCAAGGCCGCCGACCTGCTTCCTGTCGAAAACCTGTGGGTGAACCCCGACTGCGGCCTCAAGACCCGGGGCTGGACGGAAGTGAAGACCTCTCTCATCCACATGGTGTCCGCTGCACGGAATCTGCGCCAGGCTTTATGCACCGATCATGCAAAAACTCATTGATCTTTAACGATCTATTAAGTATTCCGGTCATCCTGCATTGATTTTATGCACATTCGATCAATGTAGGAATCTGTGATCCTTCAGACTCAGAACCCGCTGTCCGCACGTCGGCCAGCGGGTTTTTTCACGCCTCCGAAGATTATATAACAGTTTTTCAAATTGACTTAGTGTGTTTTATACACTTTTAATTCCGCATGGCCTACACGTATGAATACCCAAGACCCGCACTGACCGTTGACTGCGTGGTATTCGGTTTTGATGGAAACGGACTTCATGTGCTGCTCATCCGGCGCGGACTGGAGCCGTTCCTCGATTCCTGGGCGCTGCCAGGCGGATTTGTGGAAATGGATGAAGATCTCGAAACAGCTGCCCGTCGTGAATTGCAGGAGGAAACCAGCCTGCACGATGTCTATCTGGAACAACTCTATACCTTCGGCACCCCGGATCGGGATCCACGCGGCAGAGTGGTAAGCATCGCCTACTACGCATTGGTCCGCCCGGATCAGCATCCCGCCCAAGGAGACTCAGATGCGCGGGAGGCGCTGTGGCACCCTGTAGATAGCCTACCTGAACTGGCATTCGATCACCCTCTGATCATCGAGAAGGCTCTCGAACGGCTGCGTGGAAAAATTCGCTATCAGCCCGTGGGATTCGAGCTATTGCCAAAGCGTTTCACCCTCACCCAGTTCCAAGCGCTTTACGAAGCCATCCTCGGACGGACGCTGGATAAACGGAATTTCCGCAAGCGCCTGCTGGCCTTCGATTTCCTGGTCCCGCTGGATGATTTCACCACCGGAGCCCATCGCCCGGCGCGGCTCTACCGCTTCGACCGCCGCAAATACGACGCCCTCGTGCGCCGTGGATTTCTTTTTGAACTTTAACTGCTCTCACCATGAACTCACCTCTCCAGACGGATCTCTATCAACTCACCATGGCTGCCGCATATTGGCAGGCAGGAAAGCATGAGCAGGAAAGCGTCTTCCACCTTTTCTTCAGGCGTCTACCGTTCAAGGGTGGTTACGCCATCGCCGCCGGCCTGGCGCCAGTCATAGAGTGGCTGAGGGAATTCCGCTTCAGCGCATCAGACATTGATTACCTGGCGGAACTGAAAACAAAGACCGGCAGTCCGTTGTTTCAAAAAGGCTTCCTGGATTACCTGGCGGCTCTTGAACTGAAACTGAACATCGACGCCATTCCAGAAGGGAATGCGGTTTTCCCTCACGAACCTCTTCTGCGTGTGCAGGGGCCGATCCTACATGCCCAACTGGTGGAAACCGCTCTGCTGAACATTGTAAATTTCCAAACCCTCATCGCTACCAAGGCAGCCCGTATTTGTCATGCTGCGGCGGGAGATCCCGTGCTGGAATTCGGCTACCGCCGGGCGCAGGGGCCGGATGGAGCCTTGCTCGCCAGCCGTGCCGCCTACATCGGTGGATGCGAATCGACATCCAACGTATTGGCAGGGAAATTATACGGCATTCCTCTGCGCGGCACCCATGCCCATTCGTGGGTGATGTCGTTCGATGACGAGCAGGAGGCATTTAATCGTTACGCAGATGCCATGCCGGATAATTCCACCCTGCTGGTGGATACTTATGACACGTTGTTAGGAGTGGATCGCGCTATTGAAACGGCGAAAAAGCTACGCGTCCGTGGCCACCAACTCAGTGGCATCCGCCTGGACTCTGGCGACCTCGCATGGCTCAGCCAGCAGGCTCGCACAAAGTTGGATGCAGCGGGTTTCCCTGAAGTGAAAATCGTGGCCAGCAATGATCTGGATGAGCACCTGATAGAGAGCCTGAAGTTCCAGCAGGCAAAAATCGACATCTGGGGTGTAGGCACCAATCTCGTGACTGCTGCCGATCAGCCCGCTCTGGGAGGTGTCTACAAGCTGACGGCCCTCAGGCAGCCGGATGGCACATGGCAGCCCCGCATTAAGCTAAGTGAGCAACGCGCCAAAAGCTCAATCCCCGGACGCCTGCAAATCCGCCGCTTCATCCAGAATGGCGGGTTCATCGGAGACGCCATCTACGATCTGGCTCACGGTATCCAAGGCCCCGTCACGCTCATCGATCCGGACAATCCGCTACGCAAAAAGGCAGTGCCTGCAGATGCCCATCACATCGATCTACTCCAGCCCATTCTGAAAAATGGTCAGCCCATACAGGAGCCGGATGACTTAACAGACATCCGCCAACGCTGCCGTGAAACCATCCAACATCTCCATCCCGGAATCCTCCGACTCACTAATCCACACACCTACCCCGCCGGCCTCGAACAGGACCTACACGAAAAGCGGGAGGCCATGCTGGAGCGATTCAACAACATTTAAGACATATCATGAATGCGACCAAAACAAGCAAGCTTCTCAGTCTGATCCTCCGGCACAATCCCGGAAAAATCGGCATCACACTTGACCCACAAGGCTGGGTGGACTGCGCCGAACTTCTGGCTGCATTTGAAAGAAACGGCACACCCATCAGCCCGAAAACTCTAGAGGAAGTCGTGCGCACCAGCGACAAACAACGCTTTGCCTTCAATGAAGACAAAACACGCATCCGTGCCAATCAAGGACACTCGGTGGAAGTGGATCTTGGACTTCGGCCAACTCCGCCACCTTACGAACTTTTCCACGGAACGGTTGCCGAGAACATGGAGTCCATCCGAAAAAACGGTCTTTTGAAAGGGAAGCGGCACCACGTCCACCTCAGCCCGGACATCGACACTGCCACCAAGGTAGGCGCACGCCGGGGCATCCCTGTGATTCTCAAGGTGCGGGCATCAGAAATGGCTCTGAAGGATTATGACTTCTTCTGCTCCGACAATGGCGTCTGGCTAACAGACCATGTGCCGCCGGAGTTCATTGAATGGGATTTGAATGCCACCACGCTCTATCGACCAGTTGGTCCGCAAGAATTGAAACTGATCGAAAGCACCGATTGGACGGCATTCCCCAAGCGTCTCCCTGACCAGCCCATTTTCTACCCTGTCACCAATGAAGCCTATGCCATTCAGATTGCACGAGATTGGAACGTGAAGGCATCCGGCGTCGGCTTTGTCACTCGTTTCAAGGTGGATTCCGCATATCTTCGCAAGTTTCCAATCCAGACCGTGGGGGGAAGACTGCACTCGGAATTGTGGGTACCAGCCGAGGAATTGGCTGAGTTCAACAGCCACATCATCGGAAAAATCGAAGTCACCCATCAATTTTTGAAAAATCACGACTATGCGTGAGAATTCGATAGAGAATTGCCTGCTAGGCGGAGCATTGGGAGACGCGCTGGGACTGCCTTATGAAGGGCTGAATGCTCAGCGGATCAAGCGACTCACTCATGGTGACATTCGCCCGTGTCTGATCGGAGGTAAAGGCATGTTCAGTGATGATACCGAGCATGCAGTGATGACGCTCATCAGCCTTTGGGAGAGCGCAGAGGATCCTCATCAATTTGCCCGTAGATTGGCGAGGCGGTTGCGCTGGTGGTTTGCCGCCATTCCAGCGGGTATCGGCCTTGCCACTGCAAAATCGAGCATCAAGCTTTGGCTGGGCTGCAATCCTGCCAAAAGCGGTGTGTGGTCTGCGGGAAATGGGCCTTTAATGCGGGCCCCCATCATCGGCGCTCGGTTTCAGGATAATGGAGATCTCCGCACGCGTTTTCTGGATGCCTCCACACTTATCACTCACCGCGATCCCCGCGCTTTGGAAGCAGCCAGAGTCATCGGCAGCGCTGCCGCCTCCGCTTGCGGCGGTTTCTCAATATACGAAACGCTAACAAGCATCGAACAATTCGTCGAAAGTGCAGAGATGAGGATGCGATTATCGCTGATCCGAGAAAGCCTCAATGTCCAAATGGATGTCGGATCATTCGCCAACCAGTTCACGCGGAAACCAGGATTTGTCACAGGTTTCGCTCCAGACTCGGCGGCAGTAGCTCTGTATGCGTGGCTGCGCTGTCGCTACGACTACAGGGCAACGGTGGAATCCGTCATTCGAGCCGGTGGAGATACGGATACCATCGCCTTCATCGCGGGCTCCCTGGCAGGGATCGATTGTGGGCAGGAAAACATGCCCGCAGCGTGGCTGAAAGGAGTGTCTGATTGGCCGATCAACCCAACCTTCATTTCCGACCTATCAAAGGGCACCCTTCACTCTTATCCGAAGTGGCCACTGGGGCTGCTCCGGAATGGGTTCTTTCTGGGAATCGTGCTCACCCACGGATTTCGCCGCCTGTTGCCTCCTTACTGAAAATCGCTAGATTAGCCATCCACTTTTCACCGTCATGCCGTTCATCAAAATAGCCGCTGTTGCCTTGAATCAGACACCTCTGGATTGGGCTGGGAATACCGCACGCATTCACTCTGCACTGGAGCAGGCGCGGCTGGAGAAGGCAACCTTGGTCTGCCTGCCCGAATTGTGCATCACCGGTTACGGTTGCGAGGATGCTTTCTTTGCTCCAGCCACTTCCCTACGCGCCTGGAGGCTGTTGGAGGAATTGTTACCTCTGACAAAAGGTATGATCATTACATTGGGACTGCCGATTTTTCACCAGCGTGCGTTGTTCAATGCTTCGGCGGTGGTGGCGGATGGAAAGCTGCTGGGGCTGGTGGCGAAAAAGAATCTGGCGGGCGATGGGCTTCACTACGAACCACGATGGTTCAAGCCGTGGCCGGATGCTGTGGCGGATCATTTCATCACCCCGGCTGGCGATGGAGTCCTTCTCGGAGATCTGGTGTTCGACATCGGCGGCATTCGCATGGGCTTTGAGATTTGTGAGGACGCCTGGGTGGCGGCACGTCCCGGAGTGAAGCTAGCCGGGCGCGGCGTGGACATCATTCTGAATCCCAGCGCGAGCCATTTCGCATTTGGCAAGGCACGTATCCGCCGCCGATTTGTGGCCGAAGGATCGCGTGCGTTTGGTGCAGCCTATGTTTACTCGAACCTCTTGGGAAATGAGGCGGGCCGCGTCATTTACGATGGACAGTTGATTATCGCCGAAAAGGGCGAGGTAATCGCGGAAAGCCGTCGTTTCGCCTTTGGCGACACCCAGCTACTCACGGCGATCATTGATCCCACCGCCGGCCGGCTACAACAGGCCCGCAGTGCCAGCCACCGCCCTACATTGCCGGGAACGAGTGATCCCGGACTGATCCGGCATCCTTTCCCATGGCCCTCCATCATCCCTGAAGGACGAGAGGTTTTTCAACCCGACCCCATTCTTGATCAGAAGGAGGAGGAATTCGCCCATGCGGTGGCACTCGGGCTTTTTGATTATCTGCGGAAAAGTAAATCGAGCGGCTATGTGGTTTCATTGAGTGGCGGTGCGGATTCAGCGGCAGTCGTCTGCCTGATCCGGTTGATGTACGATTTTGCGAAAGCGGAACTAGGTGAGGACTTCGGCAGAAAACTTCCCGCACGGGCATTCGATCAATTCCTGCTCACAGCCTATCAGGCCACCGAGAACAGCGGAAATATCACCCGCAAGGCTGCGACCACGCTGGCGCAGGCGCTGGGAGCCACGCACCACGAGCTGGATCTGGATCAAATCCATCAGGGATACCTGACAATGATCTCCGGAGCTTTGGGCGAACCTCTCACTTGGGAAAAGCATGACATCGCCCTCCAGAACATTCAGGCCCGTGTCCGCGCACCCGGCATCTGGATGCTCGCCAATCTCCGCAATGCGCTGCTGCTGACAACCAGCAACCGCAGCGAAGCCGCCGTAGGCTACGCCACCATGGATGGCGATACAGCAGGCGGACTGGCTCCCGTTTCAGGAATCGATAAGGCATTTCTCCGCCACTGGCTGCGCTGGCTGGAAACCACCGGGCCGCGCATTCAAGGCACGCCGCAACCGATGCCCGCGCTGTCCGCCATCAACAGCAAGCAACCCACGGCGGAACTCCGCCCTGAATCCGCTTCCCAAAAAGATGAGGACGATCTGATGCCCTACCCCGTCCTCGATTTTATCGAGCGCGCCGCCATCCGCGACGGTCATTCTCCGAAGGGCATACTCCTCCTGCTGGCAGCTAATTTCCCCGCCTATCAGGAAGATCAACTCCGCCAGTGGACTAGGCGCTTCTTCAGCCTGTGGAGCCGTAATCAATGGAAGCGCGAGCGCTATGCTCCCGGATTCCATTTGGATGATGAAAACCTCGATCCAAAAACCTGGTGCCGCTGGCCAATCCTGAGCGGCGGCTTTGAAGAAGAACTTAAAAATTTATAATATGATGAAAGCAGTCCAATCAGACATCACCACATTGAAGGTCGACGCCATCGTGAACGCGGCCAATTCCAGCTTACTGGGAGGAGGCGGAGTGGATGGAGCCATTCATCGCGCAGCCGGTCCTGATCTCGTGCATGAGTGCAGACTGCTGGGTGGCTGTAAAACCGGAGAAGCCAAGATCACCAAAGGCTATCGACTTCCAGCACAACATATCATCCACACAGTAGGACCCGTTTGGAATGGAGGAAACAAAGGCGAGGCAGAACTCCTGGCTTCCTGTTATCGGAACTCCTTGCTGCTCGCAGAGAAACACCACCGTCGCAGCATCGCCTTCCCCGCTATCAGCACCGGCGTCTATGGTTACCCTTCGGAAAAGGCGGCTCAAATCGCAATCGATACCGTAAAGGAGTTCACCTCCCACCGTAGCCACGATTTTGAAATCACGTTCTGTTGCTTTTCAAAACAGGATCTGGAAACCTACCAAAATTTACTCACACCATGACTATGAACGATCAAGCACTGATTCTCGTCGATATCCAAAAGGACTTCCTGCCGGGCGGTGCACTCGCTGTTCCCGAGGGAGATCAGATCATCCCGATAGCCAATGAACTGATGGAAACCATCCCTCTCGTGGTGGCCACTCAGGATTGGCATCCGGCGGACCACGGCAGTTTCGCCAGCAATCATCCGGGCACGCAGATTTATCAGACCATCAAACTCCACGGCCTACCACAAACCTTGTGGCCAGATCACTGTGTGCAAGGCAGAGAAGGCGCTGAATTTGCCGCTGCTCTGAACACAGACAAGATTACAAAGGTTTTCCAAAAAGGCACCAATCCAGAAGTCGACAGCTACAGCGGCCTTTACGACAACGGCCATCGCAAAAGCACCGGTATGGGTGAATGGCTCAAGGCACAAGGCGTTACGCGCCTGACGATCTGCGGGCTGGCTACCGATTACTGTGTGAAGTTCACCGTCTTGGATGCCTTGGCAGAAGGCTTCGATATCACTCTACACCTGCCCGCCTGCCGGGGAGTGAACCTCACTCCAGGTGATGTGGACGCCGCCATCCAGGAAATGGAAAACAAAGGGGTGAAGATTGTTTGTTAAATAATGGAATGACGACCCTTTTGTCATCACTCCTTTTTGCCTGCGTCGCAGTTGAGGGATGACAATATGGACTAACAGCTTTCAACAGACGAATGAATCCCTATAAATCTCCTGAAACATCATCGCCTCCTCTTCTCCAAAAGAGCTCTGCCCGATCTCTTAGACCCATTGCCAAAAGTTAGTGCCGAAATTCTGCTGAAAAGACTTGTACGATTGTTTGAATCATTTCAATCTTCCGCATCGCCCGTCCCCACCAGCTTCCCAATCCAG
>Ga0157373_10000470_pt1 | contig 31959 bp, 33 predicted proteins | sample C65metaG_FD_113460 | JGI IMG/M metagenome (GOLD analysis project Ga0157373, IMG submission 113460) | Corn rhizosphere microbial communities from Kellogg Biological Station, Michigan, USA - C6-5 metaG | ecosystem: Host-associated > Plants > Roots > Rhizosphere > Soil | place: USA: Michigan... | reverse complement strand
TTCGATGTAGGGATCCAGAAGACGACGGATAAGTGGGAAATATCCCATACCCATCCCCAATGGTATTCCAATCGTAACGCCGGCCAGCCATCCCGTGAAAATTCTCAGACTCGAGGCTATGACGGACGTAACCAGCGTTCCGTCTTCATACAACTCGTAAAAGCCATGAAACGTTGTCATTGGCGAGGGAAGAAACAACGGTGATACCTGAGTACTGGCTAACTGCCAGATTGTCAGACCACCGAGGATGGAGCAAAGTGTCAGCATGATGCCGGAGATGCGCTTTTTGACGTACTGCCAGTTTTCAGTACCCAAGACTTCCTTGTTGGAACCTTGTTTGATTGAATTCGATGTCATACTGCTTGTCCCTCAGAGATGAGGCCCTGCGCAATCAAAGTCCGATTGACTTCAACCGCAATGTCGTTCCTGAGAACGCGCATGAGTTCGACCGCTCGCGGATGATCGAGATCGCGCGGCGTCGGCAAATCCACTTCCATAACTGTCTTTATTTTTGCGCTCGGTCCCGCTGTCATTGTCACGATTTTGTCAGCGAGAATAATGGCCTCGCTGATATCGTGTGTAACAAACACGATCGTAGCACCTGTCTTTCGAGATATCTTGGCAAGTTCTCCTTGAAGAACCTCACGGGTCTGGGCATCAAGAGCCCCGAACGGTTCGTCCATCAGAATAACCGACGGCTCATTGGCAAGCACACGCGCGATTTGTGTGCGCTGTCGCATTCCTCCTGAAAGCTCGCCGGGATATTTGTCCGCTGCGTGGCTCAGGCCCACCATCTTTATGTACTCGTCGGCGATTTCGCTGCGCTTGGCTTTATCGATCCCGCGAATACGCGCGCCATACTCCACATTTTCCCGAACGGTGAGCCAGGGAAACAGTGCCTCTGAGCTTTGGAAAACCACTCCTCTATCGGTCCCGGGGCGCGTGACGCTGGTTCTCCCAACCAGCACATCTCCCGCGACAGACGCAAATCCTGCGATAGCATTGAGGAGAGTAGACTTGCCGCAACCCGAAGGCCCCAACAAACATAGAAACTCACCAGGCTCGATAGACAAGTTGATATTGCTCGCGATTTCAAAGTCCCCAATTTGGATGGAGACATTGTTGAGTGTTACGGCGATTCCGGACTGCATAGCGATCCCTTCGTTCCCCTGTTGTTTACTTTTAGCAGGCACGGCTGCGCGCAGCGTTGCCGCCACTTGCCTAAAGACCCTAGTTAAGGCTGATGAAGGGCGAGCTGCTTTTTCAAATCCTTCTGCATCAGCAAACGGCGGTTTGAAAAAGAGCAAGTTTTCGTTTAAGTCACAAGAACGCTCATGATATAAATCTATAATAGTTACGCATATATCAGACGTAATGATCGCCCAAAGATTGAAATCTGCTCTGATCCCCAAAAACTGGACCGTTCATAACTGGAGTTTTCCGCGTTAACTTCTCGGCTGGGAAAAGGAGCGGAACTATGAAGGCATCGAAGTTCTCGGACGCGCAGAAGGCGTTTATTTTGAAGCAAGGCGACGACGGCGTGCCTGTGGCGGAGATTTGCCGCAAGGCGGGGATCAGCCAGGCGACCTATTTCAATTGGCGCAAAAAGTATGCGGGTCTGCTGCCCGATGAGATGCGTCGATTAAAGGCTCTGGAAGATGAGAATTCCAGGCTCAAGAAGATCGTGGCAGACCTGACGCTGGACCGGGAGATGCTGCAGGACGTAATCCGCCGAAACGTATGGTCCGCCCTGTCATTGCAAGGATTTTAGGTTCCGGCGATAGCAGTTTGCGTAAATGTATCCGGCCTCTCGCGAGTGGACTGCTGTTGCAGCCAGGCCCTGATGAGATCCGCACATTCTGTTTCCAAATAGCTTCTTCGGGCACGAAGCCCGCTTTCGTCCAGGATTTACGGAGTGTCGATCCAGACGCCAAGACGATCCTTGCCGCGATCTAGATGCAGCATGCATGACCGTGCTCCATGAATGATCAAACGACGAAGATAATTGTTGCCGCGTTTGCTGATACCCAGGAGGTCCTGCTTCCCTCCGGTGGAATATTGTCGAGGCACCAGGCCCAGCCAGGCCGCAACGTCCCGGGCTTTGGAAAAGCGTGCGGGATCACCGATCGCGGAGAGAATGGCGGTTGCGCCAAGCGGCCCGATCCCCGGAATTGTCATAAGGCGTCTTGCACGCTCGTCGGTATCGGCGATCTTCTCAATGTCGTCGGAGACCTGTTTGATCCGGGCTTCGAGCCGGCGGAAATCATCATGCAGATCTCGTAGAACAGATCGCGCCATAGGTGTCAGATCATTGTCAAGGTCATCCATAACCCGGCAAATGTCGACCTTGAATACGCCAGCTCCCTGTCGCATCGCGACACCATGCTCGAGGCAATAGGCGCGCATTTGGCAAATCAGGTTCGTCCGGGCCGATACCAGTCGGCTACGAACCCGGTGCAGCATTTGAAGGTCAACCTGATCCGCTTGCTTGACACCAACAAAACGCATTGTCGGTCGCGTTGCAGCCTCGACGATTGCCGCGGCATCGATGATGTCATTCTTGTTCGACTTCACATAGGGCTTCACGAATTGCGCAGGGATAATGCGGACGGAATGACCCATCGTCTACAGTTTGCGCGCGAGCCATTGCGATCACGGACAGGCTTCCATTCCAACAAGCGTCCGGTGAGCCCGTTCGAAAAACTGCAACAAAGTCTCACGTCGGAACTTGACGCGCTGAACGATCGCGCCCGAGCAATCAAGGCCCACGACATGGAAGAGGTTCTTTCCAATATCTACTCCAAAGACGGCGCACTCCTGTGGTTGGTTACGATTCATAATCAGGGCCCTCCTTTGCCCATCCCCACTATGCTCTCGGGAGACAGGGCGGACCATCCCATTAGCTCTGAGGCCTGTCCGGAAGCGCAAGCTGATCGACGGAATGTTGGTGGATTGGGGCATTTCGATCCGAAGGGCCTGCAAGGTTCTGAAGTTCGATACGTCGACCTACCACTACAAGTCCCGCCGTACCGGACAGGCCCCACTCGAACGGCGCATCAAGGAGATTTGCGAGACACGCGTGCGGTATGGCTACCGCCGCGTTCATGTGCATTTGCGCCGAGATGGCTGGAAGATCAATATGAAGAAGACACGCAGGATTTACAGCGAGTTAGGGCTTCAACTGCGTAACAAGCATCCCAAGCGCCGGGTGGAGGCAAAGCTCAGAGACGATCGCCAGGAGGCTGTCGGGCCGAACGACGTCTGGGCGATGGACTTTGTCCACGACCAGCTCGCGACCGGTAAGAAGCTGCGCATCCTGACCGTGGTCGACACGCACTCACACTACTGCCCGGCCGCCGACGCTCGCTTCACCTATAGCGGCGAAGATGTCGCCCAGACCTTGGAAAACATCTGCCGGAAGACCGGTTATCCGAAGACGATAAGGGTGGACAATGGCAGTGAGTTCATCTCCCGTGACCTCGACCTCTGGGCCTATGCCAACAACGTCACCCTGGACTTCTCGCGGCCCGGCAAACCAACTGACAACGGCTTCATCGAGGCCTTCAACAGTAAGCTGAGATCGGAGTGCCTGAACGCCCGTTGGTTCCTGACCCTTGCGGATTCGCGCGAAAAGTTGGACACGTGGCGTCGATACTTGTATGAAGTGGATTTTGTCAATCCATCGTCATTCCCCCCAATCTTGCTCTCCATCGATTGTTTGCAGTCGCTTGGTAATCTGGCACGCTGGTGCCTCTACTTGTATCCGGCTGAGGCGATCGCCCCCGACCATAATCCCGATTCATGGTGGCCAAGCGTCTGCTTCGAAGCGCGGTACCAAACTACAACTCGGCGTGTAATTTCCATCTCGACGCACGGTAGCCACGCTTCCCTCTCAACTGCCCGTCGGCGGTTGAACCTTTATTTGGCGGCGACAGATAGAGTAGCCCCTTCGGGCACCACACCGTCTTCGATGAACCGCCAGAATGCTATTGCAAGTTTGCGAGCCAATGCCACCACTCCGACCTTTCCGGACCGGCTTCCTTGCCCCGAGAAGCGGGAGCGGTACCATCGCGCCAGCTGGCTTTGTGGTTGATACTTGAGCCAACACCAGGCCAGTTCGATCAGCATCACGCGTGCTTGCTTGTTGCCCGCTTTGCTGATGCCTTGATCTCGATGCACCTCTCCACTCGCATAAGGGCTGGGGGCCAACCCGAGATAGGATGCTAGATGCTTCCGATTTTTGAAGGTTCGATGAAACACTTCGGCTACCAGGTGCGCAGCACCGACTTCACCAACGCCATCAAGTTGCTTTAAAACCCTGATCTTCGAACTGCTATTGATATCTTCTTCAGAAGCGCAAGCCTGAATACACTCTTTCTCCAGAGCCTTGAGTTGCGAATGCACGAGGTCCAGCCGTTCGAACTGGCGGCAAAGCTCATGGAAAATGAAACGGCCCAGCTCCCTGCCGTCACCAGTTCGGATATTCGAGAGTGCTTCCTTCCAGCGCCCTCCCCAAAGACCGGGAACTGAGCGAATACCGTGAAGTATCAACAAGGCGCGAATCCGATTGACGTGGCGTGTGCGCTCCTTCTTCAATTGGGTACGTTCTCGGGATAGGCGCTTGGCGTCCTCTTCATCGACACTGGGTAGCCGCACTGGGCGGCAAACCGACCTATCTCCGAGCAGATAAGCCTTCAGGGTAAAGACCATCGCTTCAACATCGATGCGGTCTGTCTTCACACGTCGGTCTCGGCGGGAAACCAAAAAACTCGACGGGTCCAAAACGGTAGTATCGATACCGCTGTTGAGAAGAAAGCGGGCAAGCCAAAAGCCATCATAGCCCGCCTCAAAACATACCCGCAGCGGCCCTGCCGAAAATCCTGACGGAGAGCGATTTCCTGTCATGCTTCGAATTCTTAAAAGAGCGGATAGAAGAGCCTCCGCGTTACCGCCGGCAACCGTAACCGTCTGCACCTTGTCCAAGCCAGGCAGAAGGTAGCCGATCAGCCAAGTTCGCTGGCTGAGTTCAAGGGCGAAATAGCAATCGGTGACACCTGCAGCGCTGATCATCCTCCTTGGAAAAGCGGAGGCAAATTAGCACGCTCCGCGGCGAGCTTGCATAGGATCTACAACGAGGAACGTCCTCACTCGGCGCCGATATAACGTCCCGATCGCCCTACATAATCCCGGCGGCGCAACCAGCTAGCCATCGGGATCAGAGCCGGAAAACTACAGCTTCCGGCGGTCCAAGGTTTGGTCCCAGAGCAAATCTTCCATAGGCCTGCGCCAAGGCGGGGGTACGTTGTGCCCAGGGCCATATCCGATTTATTCCGAGTTATAAATTTTTCATATCCATTAATAAGCTATGCGTAGTTGTCAAAACTCCTGAAGTTGTGCGCAGATACCGCGTCTGGCGCTGAGGCACTGGGTACCGGAGGCGCTAGATGAGGCGCACTGCGCTCCTCCAGCTCGTGATTGACGCGACGTTTAAGCTAATAAAAGAGGGGTGCAAAATGTCCATTATTACACTGCTACAGGGACTGAAACGCCAACTGGCGCTAACTGCAGTGGGCGCGGTCACCGTGGCTGCTCCAGTGCTTGCAGAGCCTATTAAAGTTGGCGTCGGGGTGGATCCCGGCTATGTCTCATTCTTTGTGGCTAATCAGGAAAAGCTATTCGAAAAGAACGGAGTGGAGGTCAAATTTACAACCTTCGCTTCCGGCCCGGAGGCTCTGGATGCTATCATAGCTGGGACTGTCGACGTGGCGGCGGCCGCGGAAGTTAGCACCATCATCAGAATGGGTCGCGGCGATATAAGTGCGGTTGGCGTCGTCAACCAATCCGGTCAGTTCCTCAAAATGGCCGGTAAGGGCGACATCAATGATCCCACAGCCATCAAATCATTGGGCGTCGTCCCCGGCGGCGCGATGGAATACCTTGCAAATCTGACAATTAAAAAATACGGCCTTGATACGTCGAAGTTGAAGATCGTGAAGGCCGGTCCACCGGAAATGTCTGCTCTTCTTCTAAGAGGCGACATTGACGCATTCTGGCTTTTCGAACCCTTTCCATCTGTTGCCGTAAAGCAAGGCGGCAAGATCTTGGCCAGAAGCGGAGACGTCGGTTATGTCTACAACTTCTGGGTTTCGGCAAACGGCGAATGGATAAATGCCAACCAGCCAAAACTCAAGGCGATCACAACCGCACTTGCCGAGGCATGCGAAATCGCCAGGAATGACCCGCAGCGCGCTGCTGAGTCAGTGCGAAAACAAGCAAAAATCCCTCTTGAGCAGACCCTCGAGTTCCTGAAGCAGATCGAATGCAAGATGCGGGACTTCACAGACGCAGACTTCCAGAGCTATGACTCGGTTGCCAATTTTCTTGTCGACGCCAAGATCACCCCTGCCTTGGTTGACTATAAGCCCAAGGTAATTCGCGGCTTCTACAAGCCATAATTTAATAACGCGGAGGGGTGGATATTATTGAATGTCCCCCCCTTTTCATCTTTCCCGATTATCAATTTTAAAGTTTATATCGAGTTCGACATATAGTCGCGATATGACTCAGGAATTCATTTGCACTAGTTTGCGGAGACCATGTCACGCGCGACCTTTCGGATAATAGGCTGAAATGCCAGAACCGATGGTGAGACTGATCGACCGGTCGCATGTATGAGCGAAATTTCCCGACCCAGGCACGGATCGGTCAATGGTCTGACAGAGATATCGCGATTACGGACATGCGTTGAGGCGCAGGCTGGCAGAACCGCCAAACCGAGGTTTGCTTCAACGAACGCGAGCGCGGTGGCGATCTGAGAAACCTCAAAGGTCGGCTCCATGGCTATCTGGCATTGCTCGAACCCATTCTCGACAAGGTGCCGGATTCCGCTTTGCCGGGTCAATGTGATCAGGGGTCGGCCCGCCAATTGAGCCCATGTATAACCGGCGCTTTCGGCGTCATCCCCCATGCGAGCGGAAAACACCATCAGATTGTCTTTCGCTAAGGTAACCCTTTCTATCCCCACTTCATCCGGGATAAATGTCCCCAGGCCACAGTCGGCTCGACCTGAAACGACCTGCTCGACGATTTCATGGGTCGGCACATCTATGATCGCTATCTTGATATTCGGGTAGCATACCTGAAATTCCGAAATCGCTTTTGGCAGGATAGCGGCCGCGAGCAAAGGTGGAGAGGCTATCATCAGCCTGCCTCTTTGCCTTTCGGAGGTGGCGTGAGCATTGCTGACTGCACGCTCCAGATCCTCCATGATAAGACGAGCGGAACTCTGGAATTCCTGCCCGCCCAATGTCAACTCAACCTTTCGGGTGGTGCGATCGAAGAGCCTGAGGCCAAGTTCATTTTCGAGCTCCCGAACATTTTGTGAAAGCGCAGGCTGGGCCAACTTCAGACGCTCCGCGGCTTTTGTAAAGCTGCCTAATTCAGCGACGGCCAGGAACACCTGGATTTGGCGCAATGTGACATTCATCGTGAGAACCACTTTTAGCGAGGATTTATAAATGCATATGCATAATATGAATTGTCATGTAAAAGTCACTAACTTAAACTCCTTCAATGCTATGAGCCCGTTCAACCGCATGGCGGCGCGGGCGGCGATTGAAAGGTGTGTCAATGCGTTTTGCGCTTCTGATCTTTGCAGGAAACGATACCGGTTCAAACGTATCAGGCACGCATTGCTTGAACGATCTGCGCCAATTGATCGCGCATTGCCCTGATACGACTTCGGCCAACATCTACATCCCTGGTCAGGCAAAAGATAAGTTCGGGCGGGATGAGCATCTGCCGGTTCTGGGAATCCAGATCTATTTCGAGGAGCTATCCCAGTTAGAGCAGGCAACAGCGCCAGGCGGTTATCTGCAGCAGTTGCAGGAAATAGAGATCCTGTCCGGGCATAAAGGGACGTGGATCACGCAGCAAGCCATGTATGTGCGTCACTATAAGGTGGACGCGCCGGATCTAAAGGCAGAAGAAAACGGACTCTACTGCTCATACGTCGTCCATTATCCTGGGCCAGCCGTCGATCAGGATCAGTGGATGCATCACTATATTAGCCATCATCCACCAATCATGCGGACTTTCCCAGGCATCAGAAGCATCGAAATCATGACCAGAGTCGACTGGATCAGTTTCCTTCCTTGGCAACGCGTCAACTACATGCAACGAAATCGCGTTATGTTTGACAACCAGCAGGCCCTGACTGAGGCACTACACTCGCCCACCAGAGATGCAATGAGAGCAGACTTTGAGAAGTTCCCGCAATTCCACGGTGGTAACCATCACTATCCGATGCTAACCACCATTGTAGGCGCCAAGTCATAGGATAGAGCAGCGCGGTCAGACCGTCATCTTTTACCATGGCTCTAATAAAATCTGAGTTACGAGGAGATCAAGACGGTCATCGACGACATGCCGACCTACGGATATCGCCGGGTTCACGCGATCCTGCGCCGTAAAGCCCGCAACGAAGACCGTCCATGGCCGAATGCCAAGCGCGTCTATCGAGTGATGAAGGTTCACGGGATGCTCCTTCAGCGCCACACCGGCGCAATTGACACCCGTCGCCATGACGGCCGCGTCGCCGTGAGCAATCCAATCTGCGTTGGTGTTCAGACGGGTTCGAAATCGGCTGTGAAAACAAAGAGAAGGTCCGCGTTGCCTTCGCTCTCGATTGCTGTGATCGTGAACTGCCCCCCATTTCGACCGGACAGTCGGCATAAGCAGAAAGGCTCAAGTACATGCTTGAGGACATGTGTGGACGCCTCCGGGTGCGTAAGAAGAATCTTTGGGTTTTGGCGTCGAAGTTTGGTGCGGACATGTGTTCGGCTTCTTTTGCGGCGAAGCACCGCCGCCCGCCAGATGGATTACGCGAGCTCGGTCCACTTCAGGCTTACGTGCTGCCAGCACTTATCCTCAATCTGGTTCTCCGAGCCCCGTTCAAACTCTTCGGCCATGCGATCCTTAGACCTTCATTGCTGCACAGGTATTCACTCGGCTGGCTGCATGTAGGACCCTCCGTGCTTTAGAATTGCCCAGGCGACGCGAGCCATCTTGTTCGCTAGCGCTACGATCGCCAGCATCGGTGGCTTTCTGTGCATAATGCTGGCGAGCCAAGCGCTTGGATTGATCTTCCCACGCCTCACCCAAGAGACGACGGCACTGGCCCCCATGATCAGCAGGCGTCTGATGGATCTGTCGCCTTTCGAAAAAAGCTATCACGCGCAAAACTTTTGCCTTTCATAGCCGAGCATCCGACTTGCCTTGTTGCAATGGAGGCCTGCGCCGGAGCCCATCACTGGGGTCGGGAAATTGGAAAGCTGGGCCACGATGTGCGCCTTATTGCCCCTCAGTACGTCAAGCCTTTTGTAAAGCGTCAGAAAAATGATGCCGCCGACGCTGAAGCCATCGCTGAGGCGGCTTCACGACCCACCATGCGATATGTTGGCGTGAAAACTCACCGCCAGCAGAGTCAAGCCATGGCGTTCAAAACTCGCGACCTTTTGATGGCTCAGAGAACGCAAACTATAAATGCCCTTCGCGGACACTTTGCGGAATACGGAATTGTCGTCCCAACAGGCCCGCAAAACATTCGCCAACTTGCCGCAGTTTTACACGAACCGGAGCCAAATTTGCCGGAGGCAATTGTCGAGCTCGGTCGAGAACTGGAGCACCTTCAGATGCTCAATGAACGCATTCAAACACTGGACGAGGTCGTGAGAAAGGCCGCACACACGGATGAAACGGCACGACGGCTTATGAAGGTTCCGGGGATAGGGCCGATAACTGCCGCAGCAATGGTCGCTCTTTCTCCAGATACATCAACCTTCTCCAAGGGCAGGGATTTTGCGGCCTGGCTTGGACTCACGCCGAAACAGAATTCTACAGGGGGTAAAACACGTCTTGGAAAGACGTCAAAGATGGGACAACGTGATCTTAGGCGACTCTTGATTATCGGCGCGATGGCAGTTGTTCGACACACTGCCAAACAGGTCAGTGAAAAAGAGTCGTGGCTTGGACGAATGCTAGCGCGCAAACCAAAGATGCTAGTGGCAGTGGCGTTGGCAAACAAAATTGCTCGTGTCGCTTGGGCGTTGATGGCTCGCGGCGGGGTATATGAATCTCCAGCTACCGTCTGACTGCGGCGGCTAGAGTGTCGGCATGCGGGTGATCTAAGCGGAGGTTTATGGGCGAAAGTTGAGAGTGACGGGATCGGAAACCCAGTTAAAAACCACGTGCCCCGAGCACGCCTGTCCGATGTGGACCGAATCCCCGCACGAACCATAATGGCCAGCATCTAAAGCGATGCACTTCAATAGGCCGGACACACGACGGAACTCAACCGCATGCTCATGACCGAAGAAAAAATCACTTGCATTGCGAGAGGTGTCCACACACGGTTTTTAAGGGGCAACTCCACTCTCCGATCTGTGCCTCTCTGTGGAGGTATTCAGTGACTGCGGCCCCAACAGGTGTGGGCATCAGCGCAGCACCCGGGTTATTGAGATGGATGCGATGGCTACACCTGGCGTGTCAGCACGTATCTGCTCGATCTCTGCCGCGCTAAGGGATCTTTTCCTAATGTCGTTTAGAGATTTTAGAACTAGAAAATAGGCAACAGCAAACCAATGCAACTCGAAGCTCACAGCTACCTCGAACGGATCGGCACAACCATGCTGACAGCGGCAAACAGTATCGTTGCTCGGGTACAAAAGGGAGGCGATGTTCAAACCTCAGATCACGAGGCCTGGAAGTCTGTTTTCAATCATTCTTACGATGTTTAGAGCGGTCATCGTGGATGATTTGGGATTGGCCGGTAGAGGTCTGTTGGATACATTGATGCTCAAATTCCCAAAGCTGCCTTCCACATAGATCACATGACTGTTTAGAGCTGCTTTGGGATCCGCAACCAGCGACACTTGTGTCTTTTCGATGCCTACTCCAGCAAGAGAGCTAAGGATCGCGACATTTGCATTTTGAGGAAACCTGGAAGCAGCCTGACTAGCGCTTCCAACAAAGATGCTCGTTGCCTCCTTCAATTCATGTAAATTGCAAAGTCGCTCGGCTTCGGTACCGATCCACGCACCGGGCGGCTTGGTAATCCTGTGCTCCACACGATCAAGGCTCAGTCTCGATGCGGCTGAAAGCGCATCGAGACCGGCCAGCGCCCCGGGAGGGAGGATTAGTTGCCGTCCATTGTTGCGCGCAAGCGTGGTCAACTCTGTCAACAAACCCTCGTTGACGAAGGCCGAGGTTGAGGACACTGCGAAATCCATGTTTGCGCAGAGAGCTGCCCGCCCGAAGGATGCCACGCTTTCTCGACCCGCAGCTTCGACCACGAGTCGAGCACCAGTGGAAACGAGTTCTTCAGGGCTGGATATGAGCTTGGCACCCTGTGGCAGATCGGGACGAGCTTTGGCAGTGTCCCTCACCGCCACGGCGACGATCTTTGCACCGGAGCGTCTTTGCTCAAGCATATTGGCGACCGTCTGGCTGATGGCTCCCCATCCGACGAGACATACTGTTTCTGTTTGAGTCATTCTGCACCGTGCAATTCAAATCTGACGCGATATTCATTCGGAAGTTGGCCAACTCAAAATCAAGGTTGACCAGGAAGGGGCAGGCAGCGATTTCAACTGCGTTGACACCCCTCCCCTTGGCCCGTCATGGCGGTGACGATCAGAGCTTGACCCAACCCTCTGGCGGGGTTTTGCCAGGATGAATCGTTCCGCAATGCTTGCAGGTTCGCAATTCCTCGCTGGCGTAGAATTTGCTGTAGATCGGAGGAAGATCATCAACGATCGACTCGAGATCTACCTCCGCCCGATGGACCAAGTTTGAGCATTCAAAGCAGTACCATTCGACTGCGTCCAAAACACCTTCAGGCCGCGCTGGTTCTACCACCAGGCCGATCGAGCCTTCCTGAGGGCGTTGCGGCGAGTGCCGCACATGCGGAGGCAACAGGAAGATATCACCTTCCCGGATCGGAACATCGTAGAATTCCCCGGTCTTGGTGTCATGAAGCTTGAGCAGCATGTCACCTTTGAGCTGATAGAAGAATTCCTCAACAGGATCATCATGGTAGTCCGTACGGCGATTTGGTCCACCAACGATCGTCACCATAAGATCCGCGTCTTTCCAGATCTGCTGGTTACCGACTGGAGGCTGCAGCAAATGCTGATGTTCTGCGATCCATTTCTGCAGGTTGAAAGCGCTCAGTTTAGCCATCGTTATATCCTCTCGTATCTCAGGACTTGGCAAGGTCACATGATTCAAAAGCTTCGCGGATGATCCGCTTCTCAGCATCATTCAGTTCCAGAAGCGGGGCACGCACTGGTCCGCCGACCTGTCCAAGCAGTTCTTGCCAATACTTTTGATGGGCGTGCGGCTTTTCTGCAGGACGAGAATTGCGGAACGCATTTCGTACGTTTTGGAGACTTTCACTCACGCTGCGGGCGCGCCCAGCCTCGCCGGCAAAAGCCAGATCAGTATATTCGCGCATTCGTCGATCGTTTTTGGTTTGATAGGTATAAGGCGGCGACGAGCAGAGATAGAGCTGCCAGCCAAGCTCCAGAACGTTTTCGAGCCACTCTTCCTCAGACGCGGTAGATACCAGAATGCGGTCACTCGCCAATCGGGTCAGCTCTTTGTACATGTCCCTCGGGACGGAATATTTGATAGCAACAACTGTCTCGATATCGGCAAGACGGTTGCAAAGTTCAGGACTCATCAGATAGCCGCTATCCGGATGAGACCACAATGCCATTCCGATATCGACCTTGGCGGCAATCGTCTCATAGTACCGCAGCAAAGTTTCGTCCTGAGCTTTAAAGAAGTTCAGAACGGGAGCATGAACGACGATATAGTCGGCTCCGCACGCCTGCGCATGCTTTGCAAGATCGATGACGACATCGAGATTTTGATCTGAGCAAGACATGATCGTCTGTGCACGACCGTCGCACGCTTCAACCGACAAGTCGAAGAGGCGCTTACGCTCTTCAACGGACATGGAAAAGAATTCGCCTTGCTTGCCTGCAATGAAGAAGCCATCGATTGAAAGATCGGTAATCCATGTTTCCATGTTTCTCTGGAATCCGTTTTCATCAATCGAGCCATCGGCGCGGAAAGGGGTATTGGCTGCAGCCCAAATGCCTCGCATTGTCTCGCGCGAGTAGGACTTGGCGCTCTTACGGTCGTATTTCATTGTTTCTCCTCTAGAAGCCCCATTCCTTTGCCTTTTGTGGCAGTACGGAGGATGCCGGCGGCGTTACGTGGCCCAGCACTCAAGATGGCCAGTCAAATGATGCGTCTTGATTGCCATTAAGGCGGAGATTGTGTTATTTAGGAACTGGGCGTTTAAGCATATATTTATGTTTGTTCGAGTATGAATGACGATGGTCAATATCCGGCAAATTCGAAGCTTCCAGGCCGTCGTTGAGCTCGGTAACTTCTCTCGTGCGGCAGAACGTCTTGGCACTAGCCAAGCAAGCGTGTCCCATGCAATCAACGATCTGGAGACACTTCTGGGCGCGCGCTTATTCGATCGCACCACACGACGTGTCGAACTTACGGAAGCAGGTCAGATCTTTGCGGCAGGTGCGCTGGCAGGATTGGCGGAAATGGACCGCTCAATCGAGGCGGTTCGCGACCTGAGCAAGCTGCGCGCTGGACTGGTGCGCATAGCCGCACCGTCACTTCTGGCGGCGACCGTGCTTCCTCGTCTGACAATGAAGATGGCGAGCGTCTATCCTAATCTCAAGCTCAGCATCGAAGATCTTGGCGTTGATCTGATCGTAAACAAAGTCAGGAATGGCTTGTGCGATCTGGGCGTCGGCACGTTCAATTCCGATGAGGAGAACATAGACAGCCAACATATCCTCTCTGACCGGCTTCTCCTCTTCACATGGCAGGAGCATGAATTCAGATCGAGAGAGGAAGTGGGCTGGACGGATCTGCAAAACCAGCGGATCATCACGCTCACTCGAGAAAGCAAAATCCGGCTATTAACCGAGATCGGCTTTGAATCAGCCAACCTTGCCCTGAGGCCTTATATGGAGGTCCATCAGATTCACACTGCTCTTTCGCTGGTCGAAAATCAGATAGGGGTTGCCGTTCTTCCGACCTATGCTTTTTCGGCGCTTAACAATCGACGCATCATCGCGCGTCCACTAACAGATCCTGCCATTACCCGGCAGGTCAGCATTATTACCGCCCGCGAACGTGCAGCCTCACCTGCAGCGGCTGCGGTTCGTCCACTGCTTCGGAGTGTCTTGCGTGAAATGGTTCCTGAAGTTCTTTAGCAAGAATGCCTTCGCTTCAGATCAAACAGCCCATGCCCAGAGCCAGGCCCAGGATTGAGCATCTGCAACATGTAAGTCTGCAAACTCAACGCCGTGGATCCCCTCCCCTCAGCCAAGAAAGCGAGCCGTCTCTACCTGAGACGACCCTGCATTCAAGTCCCTGAGCCAGCGTTGGATTGCCCTTTGGGCGTGCGAACAACTGTTGCACCCAAGTTCGCGAGGATTTTATCCAGCGTCAGAAACAGGTTGTCGATCTCTAACAGGGTTAATCCCTCAATCATATCATGCGCATGCAGTGAAGCAGTCGGAGCCAGAGTGTGATAGATCTGGCGTCCGTGGTCGGTCAGCTCGACTTGCACAACTCGCGTGTCGATCTCCGAAATCCGACGCCGGACCAAGGAATCGCGCTCCATCTGGTCGATGAGCCGGCTGAGTGCAGACTGCGGTATGAGGGTAAGCTTGATCAGTTCGCTGATGTTTCGGGGCCCTTTGTTCATGATCACCATCAGAACACGCCACCTTTGTACCGTCACACCATATGGTCTTAATCGCTCCAGGAAGCGACTGTTCAAACTGGCAGTCACCAGGTGGAGCAGATAAGGCAGATACTGCTCGAGTTCAGAAATGTCAGCGCCGTGGGGCAACGGGCTATCGTTGCTCATGTCGCGTTCCCTTCTCGTTGGTCACAAGATCAATCTAATTCAATATGCCGGGTGGTCTGCTAGCTTCATGCACAACGCGTGCAAAAATGCAATAACCAGACTCGACACAGTTATATGATTTGTCATATAAACACTTTGGAAATCTTTCAAGCCACACGCGCCGGCGCTTTGTCGGCGTCCAGAAGACCAACAGGGAATGACGATGACTGTAGAGTTTGATCCAAAAACTGCGTTCTCAGCTGCAGAACGAACTTTGCCGAGCCTTCTGGAGCAGCAAAGCAGAACGTTCTCGGATCAAACCCTGTTCTCTTGCCTTGGAGAAAGCTGGACATTCGACGGTACACGCAAACAGGCAGCCGGTTATGCCGGTGCGTTGATGGAAACGGGTATTCGCAAGGGAGACCGGGTTGCCCTCATCTGCTCCAACAGGCCGGAATTCATGTCGGTTTTCCTGGGATGCGGATGGATGGGCAGTGTTGCCGTCCCTATCAACACGGCCTCACGTGGCTTTCAGTTGCAACATATCCTGTCAAACTCAAACGCGGCACTTCTTGTCATTGAAGAACAGTTTTTGAAGGCGCTGGATGGAATCGATTTCGACGCGCTCCAGGTCAGGACGATCTGGGTAATCGATCAAAAAGATAAGACTGCGTGGCCTCAACTTTCCGTTGACGTCAGAGATTTTCCTGCGCCTACCGTTCAGGTCGAACCCGCAAAGATTGCCCCAAGCGACCCATTGACCATCCTTTACACCTCGGGAACGACCGGACTCTCGAAGGGAGTAGTTTGCCCGCACGGCCAATTTTTCTGGTGGGGCACTTACACGGGCAAGCAACTGGGTGTCGAAAAGGGCGATGTGCTTCATACGCCTCTGCCGTTGTTTCATACCAACGCAATCAATTCATTTTTCCAGGCATTGATATATGGAGCAACCCAAGTCGTAGAGCCGAAGTTCTCCGTTTCCGGCTTTTGGGATGTGATGAGAGCTTCCGGGGCAACTGTCACTTACCTGCTGGGCGCCATGGTTCCCATGCTGCTGTCCAGACCTGAATCGCAAGCGGAAAGAGATCATGCGATACGAACGGCTCTGGCGCCGGGCGTTCCGCAACACGCGTCCGAAGAATTCGAACGCAGAACTGGCATTGTTCTTCTAGAAGGATACGGTACCACAGAGAGTAATGCGGTTATTGCTTCAACAAGCACGCATCGCCGTCACGGTTGGGCTGGTCGCCTTGTAGAAGGCTTCGAGGCTATCATCGTCGACGAACACGACAACCCTCTACCCGATGGCGAAGCCGGGGAATTCCTGATCCGCGCGACAGAACCTTTCGCTATGTCCTTGGGCTATTTCGGCATGCCCGACAAGACGGTCGAAGTTTGGCGCAATCTCTGGCTACACACCGGGGATCGCATGGTACGCAGTCCAGACGGATATTATCGTTTCGTAGATCGCATGAAAGACGCTATCCGGCGACGGGGTGAAAACATATCCTCGTTCGAGGTTGAGCAGGTTCTGATTGCTCACCCGTCTGTGGCGATCGCAGCTGTGTTTCCTGTTGCATCCGAACTGGCGGAAGATGAAGTCATGGCAGCTATCGTGCTGCGCGGGGGTCATCAACCTACCAAAGAAGAGATCATCGAATTCTGCCAAGGAAGAATGTCTTATTTCTCGATCCCTCGCTTCATTGAATATGTGGATGACATGCCGCGAACTGAGAACGGGAAAATTCAGAAATTCAAGTTGCGTGAGCGAGGTCGTACCGAAACAACATGGGACAGAGAGGCAGCAGGTGTCGTGCTTAGACGTTAATGAGTGGTGCTTTTGACTGGCTCGGCAGACCTTTAGGGCCAGGAAAAGCCTTATTGCAGTGGACTGCGGCTAGCGCCGTAGTCCACTGATCTGTTTCTACCTTGTTCTCAGACCACACATATTCACATACATCTGTACCGGGAAATATACTCGGCACCCTGGAACAGACAGCTGCGGCTCTGGAAGAGATCACCTCGAACGTTACGTCAACATCCCGCCGCACAGGCGAGGCGCGCACGGTAGTCCGCAATGCACGTGACCAAGCAGAAAGGTCAGGTGCCGTGGTACGTAACGCGGTGACGGCGATGGAGCGCATCGAGCAGGCCTCCAGTCAAATCTCCAACATCATCAGTGTGATCGACGAGATTGCGTTCCAGACCAATCTGCTAGCCTTGAATGCAGGGGTCGAAGCTGCACGTGCGGGTGAGGCTGGCAAGGGCTTTGCTGTCGTTGCCCAGGAAGTGCGCGAGCTTGCACAGCATTCCGCCAATGCCGCCAAAGAGATCAAAGGCCTAATTGCCAACTCTACCGCCGCTGTCTCTGAAGGGGTGAAGCTAGTCAGCGAAACCGGTCAGGGGCTGACGGCGATCGAACAACTCGTTCTGACCGTCAATACCCATATGGGTGCCATCGCGACGGCAGCGCATGAACCATCGAACGGGCTTGCGGAAGTCAACACTGCGGTCAACCATATGGATCAGGCCACGCAACAAACCGCTGCCATGGTCGAGGAGATGAATGCCGCGGGTGCGGGGCTAGCGGGCGAAAGCCAGAAGCTGCATGAACTGATCTCCTGCTTCCAGCTCGGTTATGGCGCGGGATCAAATTCTCAGACCGCTGCCTTGCGGCAGACCGCTGCAACGGTGCGAGCGGCCGCATCATCAAGGCCCACACCATCGCGCAGCTCTGCGCCAGCACCGCGCAGTGTAGGCAACACCGCCCTCGCGACCGAGAACTGGGAGGAGTGCTGATCCCAGTAGCGTAAACCGGGAGGCACCAGAAAGCTTCCCCTTTGCGTTACGCCTAGACGCTTTTTACAGATGTTCAGGGCCGAAAGCTTTTGGTATGCTTCTTACAGTTCGCTCTTTGGCGCATTGGATCACGCGCTCAAAGTCGCCCCAGTCCAGAAACGCTTTCACTGGTTCTGAAGAAGTACAACGTCGTCTCCGCCAATGCCGTTGCGACGACACCTTCAACCCTTTCCGCCAATCAAACCTGTCCATAGGAAGCAAAGCATCAGACTTCTAATGAAGGAGAACCTTCAGGATGTTGTATACACGAACCTGAGGCACCTTGAAGGGATCTGAACCGTCGCCCCAGGATTTGGTAGTCTCGTTTTCGTAGAGCAAATTTAAGCTCACATTTGCCATTCAAACAAATGCGATAGTCACTCCAGCAACGTTCTCAGAAGCAAAATATCTTGATAATCTGGAAAATTCAGATATTATGGATATTCATTTTGGAGATTTTCTATGCGCCAGTACACGACGGGTGACCTCAACAAACAGGTTGGCGATGTCACAGATGCTGCGAGCCGTGAGCCGGTAGTTCTCACCAAACACCGGAAGCCACGCTTCGTACTGATGAGCTATGAGCATTATGAACGCCTGCGCAGCGGTGGCGACCCCCGCAAGCCTCATCGGGCTGCAGACATGCCCGATGAGCATGTAGAGCTGTTTAGTGCGGAAGTCGATCGGTTAGCGCGTGGTGAAGGGTACGGCGATGAGCCGTGAGTTCTTTCCCGGTCAGATAATCAGCTATCCGTATCTATGGAGCTGGCAGGATGAGCGTGGTGAGACTGAAGGACGCAAGTCGCGTCCGACCTGCGTCGTCGTTGCGGTTCGTAGTACCAAAGACAGCCTAACCCATCTAGCTCTTCTCGCAGTGACAACGCAACCGCCACAGACCGACCGCGCCGCTTTAGAAATACCTGATACGGAGGCACGTCGAGCCGGCCTGAGCGACCTGAAGCGCTGTTGGGTGATAGTTGATGAATACAATTACGATGTGGCTGAGCATTCTTGGTATATCGAGCCGGACCAGAAGACGCTCGGTCGTTTCAGCAAGGCGTTCATGATGAAGATTGCGGCCGCCTTTGGCGAAGCTTCCAGAAATTCAGGGCGCCGGATAAAGAGAATGGATTGAATCGCTAACTTTGATTTTCGCGAGTTCACTACCCGCCACCCTCCCGGCTAAAGATGGAGCGGCCAGGCTCAACATTGGCGGCTTCGCGCTTGAAAGGGATCGAACTCTGGACCCGGCAATTGAATGCAAAACCTTGCACTAGGGCGATGGATTTGCCAAAGACCCAAATTGGTACTTTGCATCGGCCGCTTGCGAGACGGGTAGTGGCTACGGCCTTGGCCTCGCGTGATTAGCGACGGTGGTGACCGTCTGGGAGTTCCTGGACGGTCTAGCGTTATGGTGAAGCTAGGCCAGCGCCAAATTCAAAGAGCGCCGTTGCTATTGGACCGGTAGCGCGTGAGCCAATGTGCATAGGGCGCTGGAAGCGCCCAGGCTGGCTTCTCTTCTCCAAGCACAATCGCGAGCTGATATGGGTAATGCGGATTTGCCAGCATGGCACGCGCCCATCATAACCACGTCAACCTCGTTCTCGGCTATGGCCTTCTCGGCGTCCGCAGGTGCATCGAGAAGCCAAGCAGAACCGACAGCAATGCCGGTTTCCGAACGAATACGTGAAGCGAATGGAACTAGGAATGCTGGCGCCCACGGCACTTTACCGACGGACGCGGAGAAGCCTATGCTCGTGCTGAAAAGATCGAGACCGCCGTCTTTGAACTGCTTCACCAGATCAATCGACTGGCTCAACATTTCCTCATCATGGCCGTCGAACACAACAATTCCGAAGCGTGCGGTCAGCGGCAGGTTCTCTGGCCAAACGTCTCGAACGGCAGCCAGTGTCTCGATCAGGAAACGGTTTCTTCCGGCCTGATCACCACCATAGGCGTCAGTTCGCTGGTTGGCGTAGGCCGAGAAAAAGCTGGAGGCGAGGTACCCGTGCGCGAAGTGAAGTTCAAGCCACTCGAACCCGGCCTCCAATGCGCGTCGTGCAGAGGCAATGAAATCACTCTTTACGCGGTCGATGTCGGAAAGCGACATCTCTTTAGGCACCTTCGAAAGGCCGCCGCCAAAGGCAATGGAAGATGGTGCAATGGTCTCCCATCCACGCGGATCGCCTGTTGGGATATGATCGTCGCCTTCCCAGGGAAGATTGGCACTTGCCTTGCGGCCTGCCCGATCTGGATGCCTGGCACAGCACCTGCAGCCTTGATCAAAGCTGCGACTTTCGCCATGCCTTCGGTCTGCTCATCTTTCCAAAGTCCGGTACAGCCCGGCGTGATACGCCCCTCTGGTGAGACTGCAGTCGCCTCAACGATAACGAGACCTGATCCGCCGCGTCCCAGGCTGCTGTAATGCGTAAAATGCCAATCGTTAACGATGCCATCCTGCGCCTGGTACTGACACATCGAAGCGACGGCGATACGGTTACGAAGGCTGACGTCCTTCAGTTGAAACGTAGAAAATAATGCTGACATTGTATTCGACCTTGCGTTATGCGTGGGAAGCGCCCCACGGAAAGTTTAGCAGGAAGACCACCGAGCTCTTCGCTCAGCCTTTATCCGCCCACTCCTTGGTTGAGACGGTTACCACTGTCCTGTGCCTTTCTATCATTGCTACGTGGCTTGTGTTTGAGGCGAGCCAATCGGCGCGATCGCCGATCAGGTTGACAATATCGTTCTGTTCCGACTGGCTCGCCATCCCAAAACCAGCGAGGCAGCGCCCACGACGGCGAAGAATATAACGATGACTGACCAACCCCCTGTCATGTCATGGAGCATTCCCACCGCGAAAGGGCCGACGAGACCGCCGACGACGTAACCAACGCTTTGAACGACGCTGGAGAGCCTTGCTGCGACTTGCGGGGTTCCGGCGCGAAGTACGATGAGCGTAAGAGCGATCGCGAAGCCACCGCCCTGGCCGATCCCAACCAAGAGGGCAACGCCACTGAGCGACCATGTGGGGGCCAGCAAGAGGCCCATGGCACCCACCGTTCCGAGAATAATCATCGCAGCGGTGATGAGGCGTTGGTCGCGCAACTTTCCCGCAATAATCGGGACGAGAAGTCCGCTCGGCATCTGGGCCAGAAAGTAGATCGACATGATAAAGCCGCTGCTCTTTGAATCCAGTCCTCGGGATAACAACATCGAAGGACCCCAGCTGATAAGGGCATACGCCAGAGATGCAAAAAGCGCGAAGAAACCCATGAGCTGCCAAGACACGGGGTCATGCATGATACGAACCTTTGCCTGAACGACCGATCGCCCGCCTTTTTCGCCGAGTGCCATCCGCCCCAGAACGATCAGGGCAGTCGGGACAAGCGGTACCATCCAGAAAGAAAGGCCCGCCTCCCAACGCCCGCCCAGGGCCTGGCTAATGGGCACTGCCAATGCCGTCGATGCCGCCGCGCCAAGGCCCAACATCATTGCAAAAAGGCCCATCATCGGACCCACCTTCGAAGGAAAGTCTCTCTTGATGAGAACCGGCGTCAAGATGCCCAGAAGCGAGATGCCTGCTCCTATCAGGATGGTTCCCATATAGAGTGGCACCAGCCCGAACGAGCGCAGGATGGTGCCTGCCAGAGCGGCGACCACAGCCATCACAAGAACGAACTCGAGCCCGAAGCGCCTCGACAAAGGAGCTGCCAGCGGTCCAAACACCCCGAGGCAGATGACAGGCACGGTCATAAGGACGCTCACCCAGAAGTTTGACAGAGAAAGGTCCGCCTGGATGTCTCGGAGCAATGGAGCGACGCTGGTAAGCAACGGACGTAGATTAAAGGCCGAGAAAAGGACGAGCAGGATACTCAGCCACATACGGACCAGAGGTGCTCTCGATCCCTCGAAAAAGGTCGATGATGACCGCTCCGGCGCAATATTTTTATCAACGGATGACATTCAAGAAGCCTCATGGGTTACGTCGCATCCGCATACTCGACTAGTATAATTGACTCCAACGAATATATTGAATAGCTCTCATCTTTATTAGAGATTAATCGGGACGCGTATGGAAATTCGTCAGATCGAACTGTTTGTCGCAGCCGCCGAAGAACAACACTTTACGAAGGCCGCCGAGAGGTGCGGGATCGTACAGTCCGGTCTCTCATCGGCAATCAGGTCCCTTGAGGAGGAGATGGGTGCTTCTCTGTTCATCAGAAACACCCGCCGGGTGGAGCTCAGTCCCGCCGGGCAGGTCTTCCTTCCAGAAGCCCGCCGCGTACTTGCGGCCATGCGGGCTGCGAAGCGATCTATTGGTGAAGTTCAGACTGGGGCATCGGGCCGCATCGTCGTATCTATGGTTCAAAGTCTTGCTCCAAGCCTCGACATCCCGCGGCTATTGCATGAATTTCGGACGGCCCACCCTAACGTCGAGATCAGCGTGCGCGAAACGCGGCCAAGCGAGCTGGCCCTCGAATTGCGTCGAGGATCGATCGACGTCGCCTTCATGCCATCCTACAGCGTGAACCACAGCGGTTTCGATGTACTGTCTGTCGTGTCGTCGCAAATGACGATTGTCGGCGCGGCAGACCATCGCCTGGTGAGCGAACGGGATATTCCGTTCGAGGCGATAAGCGCAGAACCATTCGTCGATCTATCGACACGCTGGGGCCTGCGCCAGATCGCCGATCAGATATTCGCAAGCCAGGGAACCCACCGAACGACGACGTTCGAAGTCGACGAATTTTCACTGCTCCTGCAGTTTGTCGAACGTGGGTTCGGTCTGGCGATGGTACCTCGCGCATTGATCGCAAATCATCGGCTGGCTGCGCTCGATGTCACCCTTCAGAACAGAAATTTTCCGGTCTGGGAACTCGGCATGTATTCCGCCCAGCAGAGAGATGGACTTCCCGCAAACCCGGTCGCACAGATGTTTCGAGACGCTGTGCGGAGGTCCGTGACCAAGGTTGCGTAATCGGCTGCGCCGGATCCGGGGCTGAGACCAAACGCGTGATCGCCCTGCGGTCAGCCGCAGTATCATCCGTGTACCTTCTTTCCTTCGTGATCGTGAGTTGCCAAATAGCGGCAACACAGAGTTTTTGAAGGATTGAAATCGATGAACACAACAGTCTCCCAAACGAAGTCGCGCAACATTCTCGTGCTCGGTGCCGGCGAACTCGGCATGCCCGTCCTGCGCAATCTGGCTCTTCGCGCCAAGACCATCGAGGGCGCCAGGATCAGCGTTCTTCTCCGCGCCAGTGCCGTTCAATCAGATGTGCCTGCAAAGCAGCGCGACATCGCCGAAATCCGCGACCTCGGCATCGAGATCATCGAAGGCGATTTGGTGAAGAGCTCAGTCGATGAACTGGCATCTCTGTTTTGGAATTACGATACCGTGATCGGTTGCACAGGGTATGCGGCCGGGATCAATACGCCGATGAAGCTTGCCAAGGCGGCGTTGCAGTCGGGAATTCCCCGCTATTTCCCCTGGCAATTCGGCGTCGACTTTGAGGCGATCGGTCGAGGCGGCCCGCAGGACATTTTCGACGCTCAGCTTGATGTGCGGGAACTGTTGCGCTCCCAAAGCAAGACCGAATGGGTCATCATCTCCACCGGGATGTTCATGAGCTATCTCTTCGAACCGGAATTCGGTGTCGTTGACCTGCAGAATGACATAGTCAATGCTCTCGGCAGCTACGATACGGCTGTCACTGTGACGACGCCTGACGACATTGGCGCTCTGACCGCTGAAATCGTCTTTTACGAGCCGACCATCGCAAACGAGATCGTCTTCCTTGCCGGCGATACCGTCACCTACGGTGAACTCGCCGACAAACTTGAAGTAGGATTGAGCCGCCCTTTCAGCCGGTCCGAATGGACGGTCCCGGTCCTGATGGAAGAACTGGCAAACGACCCCCAGAACATGATGCGCAAGTACCGTGCAGCCTTCGGTATCGGGCGTGGCATGGCGTGGGACAAAGCCAACACGTTCAACGTGCGCAAAGGCATCAAAGTGACGACCGTGTCGGATTGGATTGGGGCGAACCTTAGCGGAAAGTGACAGTGCCTGCCGGTATCGTGGAAAAAGAAAATAGTTGCTCCGCGAGTGCTCCCTCATCACGCTGTCATCCAACGTAAGATGGCATGCTGGCATGTTTTCCTCCTGGTGCATTTGTGCTCAAAATGTCTGCCAGGAAGGCTTTTCTGGCGGACGGGCATCGTAATCCTCGCGCGCCTTGCGAAACTCGTCAGAATTCTCCACGACCCATGTCCACAGCGGAACCATGCGGATGAGAAGACCCATCCCGAGTTCGGTCAGTTCGTACTCAACCCGGGGCGGCATCTCTACGAGATCATGGCGCGTGACGAGACCGTCTCTCTCGAGCTGGCGGAGCGTTCGCGTCAGCATCCGCTGTGTCACGCCGTGCATTCGTTTTCCGATGTCTGCGTGCCGGAGCCTGCCATAGACACCGAGGGTGTGAATGACGCCGAGCGACCACCTGCTTCCTGCATGAGTGAGAACCTCGCGTCTCACACCGTCTTCGTCCTCGCGAAGCCCATCGCAAACCGCCTGAGAATAGGTAAGCATCTCTTCTCTGATCATTATACTTGTCTCCTGCCGTTCTGCCTTTTCTCTTAACAGCCTTCCGATGGCATTTCACCTGTCGCTACAGGCTGGAGAATAAGCTCAGAGAATGCGCTGGAGTTTTTCGTAAGGACTTGACCGATGAGACCGATAATCGGAACGCATGAACGAATGAGCAAAAGCGTAAGAAGACACTTGAGGCAGCTCGTCTTTCGGCTAGACGACCTTCGCCAATGGATCAATGCCACGATAGCATTCGGGTTCCTGAATCTACTGAAGCTTTTCCCTGCCGATCCAGCGATAAGATTTGCCGATCGTTTTGCACGCGTAATCGGGCCCCTGACCCCACGCCACAAGCTCGTACTTCATAATCTTGGTATAGCCTATCCGGAAAAGCCGAAAAGAGAACGACGGGAGCTTGCGACAGCGAGTTGGGGACATATAGGCAGGTTAGCTGCCGAGTATGTATTTTTGGACCAACTGTTCGATTACGATCCTGAGCGATCTGAGCCAGGGCGGATCGAGGTGTCTGGGATTGACGAGTTTACAAAACTACACAACCATAAGCGCCCATTCATAGTCTTCACCGCTCACACGGGCAATTTCGAACTGTTGGCTGTCGTTGGGGCCACGTTCGGTCTCAACGTGACTTCTTTGTTTCGTCCTCCAAACAATCCATATGTTGCCGACAGACTTATCAATTTCCGAAAGGAGAGGATGGGAAATCTTGTTCCTTCCCATGCAGGGTCGTCTTTCGCGCTCGCTCGCCAACTAGAGCGTGGGGGTGGCGTTGGAATCCTGGTCGATCAGAAGTTTCGTAAAGGCCTACCGACCCAATTCTTCGGCAAGGACGTTCAAACAAACCCGCTACTGGCAAAGCTGGTGCGTCAATTCGATTGCGATGTCCTTCCGGCTCGCTGCATTCGTCTGCCAAACAATCGGTTTCGGTTGGAGCTTGAGCCAAAAATTACTATCCCGCGCGATCCGCAGGGCACGGTAGATATCCAGCAAACCGCCCAGCTTCTAAATGAAAAGGTGGAACTCTGGGTCAGGGAATATCCAGATCAGTGGCTTTGGTACCATGATCGTTGGGACCGCAGACGAAAAAACTAGGTCCTAGTGTCGTGAGCCTGCGGTACCCGAGCTGGAATACCTTCCTGAGCCAAAGCAGGCATCTGCATCAGTGGTTCACCGATGGAAGAAAGTGATCGCTATGGAGGCGAATTGCTGCGACCCCAATTCCACGCAGAACTGATCTGGCTCAGTTCTGCGTGGAAAACACTATCGAACTGGTTGTGCGCAGATTGTAGTTGGAAGATTGGTCTTGCCAAAACACAAGCATCCCCGTGAACTGCCCCCCATTTCGACCGGACAGTCGGCATAAGCAGAAAGGCTCAAGCACAGGCTTGAGGACAGGCTTATGTCTAACGAGTATCGACACGTTGAATTGCTGACGGGTGATGTTCGCCGCAGGCGGTGGACAACTGAGCAGAAGCTGACAATCATTGAGCAGAGTTTCGAACCTGGCGAGACGGTGTCTTCTACCGCTCGCCGTCATGGCGTTGCGCCCAATCTGCTTTACCGGTGGCGCAGGCTCTTGAGTGAGGGAGGTGCTGCAGCCGTGGATTCTGACGAGCCGGTTGTCGGCAATTCGGAAGTGAAGAAGCTGGAGGATCGTGTCCGCGAGCTGGAGCGCATGCTCGGCCGCAAGACGATGGAGGTCGAAATACTCCGCGAAGCCTTATCCAAAGCAGACTCAGAAAAAGGATATCGCGGCCGATCTTGTTGCCGAAGGACGGTTCCCGATGAAGGCCGTCGCCGACACGCTGGGCGTATCCCGTTCCAACCTCGTCGAGCGGCTGAAAGGCAGATCAAAGCCGCGCGGAGCCTACCACAAGGCCGAGGATGCAGAACTTCTCCCCGCCATTCGCAGGCTGGTGGATCAAAGGCCAACCTATGGCTATCGGCGGATCGCCGCGCTCCTCAATCGCGAGAGGCGAGCCGCCGATAAGCCTGTCGTCAACGCCAAGCGGGTTCATCGCATCATGGGCAACCACGCCATGCTGCTGGAGAAGCATACGGCCGTTCGCAAGGGCCGCCTCCACGACGGCAAGGTGATGGTGATGCGCTCGAATCTGCGCTGGTGCTCGGACGGTCTGGAGTTCACTTGCTGGAATGGCGAGGTCATCCGTCTCGCCTTCATCATCGACGCCTTCGACCGGGAGATCATCGCCTGGACGGCGGTCGCCAACGCGGGCATCTCCGGCTCTGACGTGCGCGACATGATGCTGGAGGCGGTCGAGAAGCGGTTCGCAGCCACCCGAGCCCCACAAGCCATCGAGCATCTCTCGGACAATGGTTCTGCTTACACCGCGAGGGACACAAGGCTCTTTGCCCAGGCGCTCAATCTGACGCCTTGCTTCACGCCGGTGGCCAGTCCGCAGTCGAACGGCATGTCAGAAGCCTTCGTCAAAACCCTGAAGCGGGACTATATCCGCATCGCAGCACTACCGGACGCAGAAACAGCGCTCCGGCTCATCGACGGATGGATCGAGGACTACAACGAAATCCATCCCCATTCCGCGCTCAAGATGGCTTCCCCTCGGCAGTTCATCAGGGCTAAATCAAACTAGCCGACATGTCCGGTGAAACGGGGTGCACTCCACCCCGCAAACCGCTCCCGGTTGGCAACTCTAAATTTTCGAGATCAAAGTGAGTACTTTTCGCGAGTTGCCAGTGCGTTTACCAGGTGCCTCTTGTCAAGGATTGCATGTACGCCTTTGTTGATGTCAACAAGCTGAGTTACATGCAGATCAGCTACCAGTGAACATAGCATGTATGCTTGGTTCCGATCCAGATTCGTACGTTCGCATATCAGCCTTATCATCTCACGCACCGATTGCCGGGCTGCTTCATCAAGGTCGCTATTGAAACCCATCGAGATGAGTTTGTCTGGGGTCTCGGCGAATGGCTGAGCCAGTTTCATGTCCTTGCGCACGGTAAGGCGAAAGACTCCGTTGAGTGCTGTCTCCAGCGCTGTGATACAAACCTCACCGTGTCCCTGGCATCCATGTCCGTCACCGGCGCTGAACAATGCGCCTTCGTTGAAGACAGGGAAATAAACGGTGCTTCCTGGCCGGAGATCTTTATTGTCCATATTGCCGCCAAACGCCCGTGGTTCCGGGGTGCCGATTCGGCCCCATTCCTTTGGTGGCGCAACACCCATGATGCCGAAGAAGGGATCAAGGGCAATCTCCAGTCCCCACGGCAATTTCGCCATCTGCCGATCGCGATCGATCGAAACGTGCATGCGCTCGTAGTTGGTGAATTCCTCCGGCAATGTTCCCAGAAGGGGCAGGATGGCGCAGAAGCCCCAGTCTTGGCGGGGTGTGGCTTCCAGAATATCAACCTGTAAGACGTCCCCGGGCATTGCGCCTTCCACGAAAATCGGTCCTGTGAGCACGTGGGGACCGACAGGGCCGGCCACAACTTTTCCGTCGCCGCCGCCTGGTACCAGATTGTCCAGCGCAATCCGGTGATCCGGCGTAACCAGCGCGGAATTAGGGGGAACATCCTCTTCGAAGCAGGCAGGTAGCGTATGCAGCATCACTTCCGCTCCGGAAGGAACGGTCAACACTGGCTTGGTCTCCGCATCGAAATAGCCCCAGTAAAGGTTTTCAGGAGAGGCTTTTACTTCAAACATCATGTATCGCTTTCTATTTAGATTGAAAGATGTCGTTTCACAGCTTCATCGTTTATGTCCGATGCGGCGCCATGCAGCACAACTTCACCTCGGGAAAGGACCACTACGTGGTCCGAGATGGAGCGGGCGAAATCGAAATATTGTTCAACAAGCAAGATCGAGAGGCGACCGCGCAATTGCGCGATCACGTCTTCGATGCGGCTGACAATCGAGGGCTGAACACCCTCGGTTGGCTCATCGAGGATCAGCAGCTCGGGCCGCGTTACAAGCGCGCGTGCTATACTTAACTGCTGCTGTTGCCCCCCGGAAAGATCCCCGCCTCGGCGCTTCCACATCTCTCCGATGACAGGGAAGAGCGCGACGGCTTCCGCGATGACCTCCTCGGGTTCCTCGACCTTCGCCGCCGCCGCAGCGATTTCGAGATTTTGTCCCACGGTGAGATTTGCGAAAATCTCGCGCCCCTGGGGGACGTATCCGAATCCTTCTCTTACGCGACGAAATGGCGGCAAGATCGTAACATCTTGATCGTTCCAGGAAATTTTGCCCGAGGTCGCTGGGAGAACTCCCATCAGGCAACGCAGGAGCGTCGTTTTACCGGCGCCATTGCGTCCCATGACAGCGGTGCAGCCCTTTGTCGCGGTCTGAAAGGAAATATTCTTCAGCGCATTGCTGCTGCCGTAGTGCAGATTTAGCTTCTCTATGGTCAGTCCCATGATCATCGCCCCAAGTAGACTTCAACGACACGTGGATCCGATTTGACCGCATCCATTCGCCCCTCGACCAGAAGCTGACCTCCATCCAGAACGATAACCCTGTCTGCAACTTTTTCGACGAACTCCATATCGTGCTCGATGACGACAATGGCGCGATCGGGGCTCTTCAGCTTTGCGATCAAGTCCGCCGTTCGCTCCGTTTCACTGTCGCTCATACCCGCCACGGGTTCGTCCAGAAGAAGAACTCGCGGCTCCTGCATCAGCAGCATGCCGATCTCCAACCATTGTTTCTGGCCATGGCTGAGCGTGCCGGCGATTTGATCGTGCTGGTCCGCCATCCCGATCGTTTCAAACGTCTGTTCGATCAATGCTACTTGCTGCGCGGTTGGCAGAGAAAACAGCTCCATAATCGATCTGCGCTTTGAGACGTTCAACGCCAGCATGAGGTTCTGCATCAAGGTCAACGCTTCGAAAATGCTCGGTTTCTGGAACTTCCGGCCAACGCCGGCAAGAACGATCTCGGGTTCTTGAAGTTTCGTCAGCTCAATCCGCCGATCCAGCGTGATGCAACCATTTGAAACGGAGCTTTTCCCCGTTATGGCATCGAGCAGTGTCGTTTTTCCTGCGCCGTTTGGGCCAATGATCGCGCAAACGGTTCCGTAATCGACATGAAATGTTAGATTGTTGATTGCCCGAAATGTCCCGAAGGTCACGGTAACGCCATCAACCTGAAGTGCCTCGGTCATCGCGCCATCTTTCTTACTTTCGTTGCAAACATCCCCGGCAGATCGCTCAGGCCATTCGAAAGCATCACCACAACAAAAAGCACGAGTGCGGAGAGAATGAACGGCCAGAGATCGGGTGCAACAGCCGTCAGAATGAACTTCAGAGTGCTGATGACGATCGCTCCCAACAGCGCGCCAGAAAGCGAACCACGCCCGCCGATCGCCACCCATACGGCGATTTCCAGCGAAAGATCGGGCGCCAAAACCCTCGGGTTAACGATCCCGACCTGAGGCACATAAAGAACTCCGGCAAGCGTTGCTACGATTGCCGACAGCGTCCAGATGCCGAGTTTGATCCAGAGCGTTTCGCGACCAAGAAATCGCAGGCGAGCCTCATCGTCCCGGATGGCAACAAGCATTTGACCGAAACGGGACGTCACTAATCTTGCCATTGCGAATAGCAGCAAGGCCGTGCAAAGCACGGATATTGCAGCAAGAAGTGCGACGGTACGGCGTTCAGCAAGAGGCCATGAAAGCAGAGTGCTAAATCCGGTCATGCCGTTGTTTCCACCGAAACCGGTATCGTTGCGAAACATCAGCAGCATGGCGATGTAAACGAAAGCCTGGGTGATGATGGAGAAATAGACCCCGACCACCCGCGCCCTAAAGGCACTGTAGCCAATCACAAAGGCCACGAGCGCACTGACGCAAATGGCGACAAGCAGCGCGTATGGCGCAAATTCGAAGCCTGCGTAATAGAATGGCAGGTCGCTCCATCCCATAAATACCATGAAGTCCGGCTGTGCGCCCGTTGAGAGATAACCGACTTTCACCATGTGCATGGCAACGACATAGCCGCCGATGGCAAAGAACAGTCCATGACCAAGACTGAGAATTCCCGCGTATCCCCAGATGATATCGAGCGATATGGCAAGCATGCCGAACGTCGCTATCTGGCCGACGAGATTGAGGACGTAGCTTGACGGCCCGGCGCCCGTGACGCCGCACGCCAATATAACCAGGCCGAGACAAACCAGAAGCATTGCAATGACATCATTGGTTCGGCGTTCGGCTGCAATTTTTTGGCGATAGGAGAACAGGATGTCTCGCATATTAACGCCTCCCCTTCTGGGCAATCATGCCTTCTGGACGAAACTGAATAAAAACAACGATGATCAAAAGAGCGATGACCTTTGCTGCGACGGCTCCGTAAACGGGTTCTATGATTACGTTGATCATCCCTATGCTCAGGGCCGCAACCGCGGTGCCGACGAGACTGCCGACGCCGCCAAGGACCACGATCATGAAGGCATCCACGATAAACCCTGTGCCCATGCCGGGGTTAACGGTGTAGATTGGAGACAGCGCGAGACCCGCGAGACCGGCCAGCCCGGCACCCAGGCCAAAGGCGACCATATCCACGAACCGCACCGAAACGCCGATACAACTCGCCATGGTGCGATTTTCTGTAACCGCACGAATAAACATACCGAGCCGGGTAAAACGCAGGACGACGAGAGCGGCACACAATACGATGAACGCGAATGCTATTGCGAAAAGGCGGTTCCAGGTCACGAAAAAGTCAGCGAATATGTGAACGCCGCCGCTCAAAAAGACGGGGGTGACAAATTCCAGATTCTGCGTTCCAAACAGCACCCGCACCAGATTGATGAGCAGCAGGCTTATCGCCCAGGTGGCCAGCAACGTCGTCAACGGACGCTTATATAAATGGCGGATGACAGTTACTTCCATCGCGACGCCGACGCCGCCGGTAACCAGGAAAGCAAATGGTATTGCTATCAACAGATAATAGCCCACCAACCCCGGCGCCAGCAGCTTCAAGGCCTCCTGCACCAGAAATGTGACATAGGCCCCGATCATGATCAGTTCGCCTTGAGCGAGATTGATGACCCCCATCAACCCGAAAATGACAGCGAGGCCCATCGCAGCCATGAAGAGGATGCTGGCATAGCTTAATCCGCTGAAAGCCAATTGGGAAATCTGGCCAATCTCGAGCCACAATCTTGTCTCCGAGATTGCTGAAGCAAGGGCTTTTTGGATTTCGGCGTTTTCAGTCGTCAGATTTTTCTGCGCCTCCAACAGCAAGCTCAGGTTGTGACTTGACGGGGATGCCGCAAGTGTCGCTATCGCGGCCAGCTTTTTTACCGGATCATCGTCTTGCAGCGCTCCTGAAGCGACAAGATCTCTCAGCTTTTCCGCCAGCGCACTATTGGTCGCCAGATTTGCCGCCCGCTCAATGAGCGTGATTGGAACCATCTGGACCCGCTTGCCCAGTTCCTCGGCATCTCTCATCGCGCCAGGGCCGCTGGTATCGACAAGCAAGCGAAGCAGGGCTAAACCTGCGTCCACTTTTCCCCGCATTCTAAGGTTGACCAAGGCGCCCGTTTTCATTTCAGGCGCGTGCGATGCTG
>Ga0157373_10000458_pt1 | contig 32318 bp, 27 predicted proteins | sample C65metaG_FD_113460 | JGI IMG/M metagenome (GOLD analysis project Ga0157373, IMG submission 113460) | Corn rhizosphere microbial communities from Kellogg Biological Station, Michigan, USA - C6-5 metaG | ecosystem: Host-associated > Plants > Roots > Rhizosphere > Soil | place: USA: Michigan... | reverse complement strand
TAATGGGATATGAAGGACCTGTTGCAACAATAGGGTTGGAAGGAATGGGATTTAATGGCCATTATTTTATATTAAGCCACGCTATACAATCAGTAAAACCGTGGAGATGTAAATATTTAAAATCAGCACTAAGAGGAAAACCTCCAAGTATTTGTGACGATTTATTTTGGAAATATTCATCTTATCCAATTCAAGTATTTTCAACTTGGAAAATTTTCACTACTAAAATCTCTTTGTTATTAGCAAAACTTATAGGAAGAGCATGGAAAAAATAATTTAATAATGTTTTATTATTATGCGGATTTTATTTATATGTGGATGCCTTGAACCCAGTAAAGATGGAGTAGGAGATTATACTCGTCGTATAGCAGGAAAACTTGGAGCTATGGGGCATCAAATTTCACTAGTAGCTTTAAATGATAGATTTCTCACAAATTGCTTAGAAGAACTGCAAGATGGCGATAATACTCCCATTCCTGTACTCCGCTTACCCTCTAGCTGGAAGCACCAGGCCCGACTGACAAAAGCTAAGGAATGGATTGCCATTAAACAGCCGGATTGGTTAAGCCTCCAGTTTGTGCCCTATGCTTTTCATGATAAGGGAATTCCCTTCCATTTTGCTAAAGATTTTCAAACACTTGCACAAGCCGCGCGCAAACACATAATGTTTCATGAATTGTGGATTGGTATCGATCACCATGCTTCAATTAAAGAAAAGATTATTGGTAGGTTTCAGAAAAAAATCATTAAGAACATTATCCAAACATTACGCCCTACTATTATACACACTCAATCTTCTTACTATCAATTTTTACTGTCAGAATTTGAACCTTTACCTTCAATACTCCCACTTTTCAGTAATATCCCATTGCTTGATACGGCTAACACCAAAATACCACTGAATTATGATCTTCATTTTGTGGTTTTCGGAAATATCCATCATGGCGCGGCAATTGGTAACTTTTCAGCAGACGCATCTGATTTTGCAAAGCGTTCGGGTAATAAAGTTTTTCTTACACTGGCAGGAAGCAATGGCCCTGAGAAAAAAAAATGGATCCGAGAATGGTCAAGACACGGAAATCCATATTCTGACGAAGGTCGTTGTTCCACAGAGAAATTATCCAATTTATTTTTGAGCGCTACACACGGAATTTCAACCACACCATCCCTGCTAATCGAAAAAAGTGGGGCAGTAACAGCAATGATCGAACATGGATTACCAATTATTTCGTTAGCAAGAGAATGGGGTCCTAAGAATATGCCTCATATTGCACCTTCAATAATATCATCAAAATATGCTATTGGAAAATTTGAGGAATGCCTGTCCTCCACTTTAAATCCAATCAATACTACCCATGATGTAGCTTGTCAGCTCTTATTAGATTTATCCAAATTTGACTAAATATGGCTACATTTTCTTATCTTTTCAAACATAGAGCGCAATTCCCATTTGGAAGCAAAAAATTTTTCAAATCCTGGGTTAAACGATTTTTACTAATCCCAGAAATATATACTCGGAACAAAATGCGAGGACGCTGGGTGAGGCAAGGTGCGGAAATTAGTGAAACCGCAGAAATTGGTAATGCTGATGTCGCAGGCAAATTAACTCACTTAAAAATAGGAGATTTTACTTCTATTGGGAGAGTACACCTAGCATTGCACGGGACCATTCAAATCGGCAACCACGTTTGCATAAACGATGGAGTGAAAATACTAACAGGATCACATGACATTACTGATCCCCTTTGGCCTCAAATAGTCTCTGGCATTGTTATTGAAGACTTTGCATGGATCGCCACTAACGTCATCATCCTTCCTGGTGTGAATATCGGTAAAGGGGCTGTAATTGGAGCAGGAGCCGTGGTCACAAAATCTGTTCCAAACTATGCCGTAGTAGGAGGAAATCCTGCCGTGATTCTCAAAAAAAGTCGTTGCAGTTTGCTTAACTACAACCCTTGTGAATTTCTCGCTGGAAACTCAGCATGGCTGAAAGGTTGATTATGAAAATTCTTTTTGCTCACCCTACCGGAAATGCAAACGCACGCGAGACTGCTGCTGCGCTGCACCGTGCCGGTATTCTGGATTCTTTTCTGACTTCCATAGCTTCCTTTGAAGGCACAGGGCTTGACCGGTTCGGAGGTATCGGTCCGCTGTCGGAACTCCGGAGAAGGCGGTTCTCTCCGGAGCTGCAAGTAAAAACGAAAACCTGGCCCGGTAGGGAAATCGCTAGATTGCTTTCATCACAGTTGAAACTGAAGCACTTCACCCGGCATGAAACTGGTCCCTTTAGCATCGATGCAGTCTACCAGAGCATTAGCCGAAGACACGCGAAACTGGCTGCTATATCAAAAACTGTGACGGCAGTCTACGCCTATGAGGATGGGGCGAAAGAAGTTTTCCAAGCCGGACGGGTAGCGGGATTGAGCAATATATATGATCTGCCAATCGGCTACTGGCGGGCCGCCCGACGATTGCTCGTACACGAGTATAGCCGCCATCCTGAGTGGGCGGCTACCTTGACCGGATTTTTAGACTCAGAAGCAAAATTGGCACGCAAAGATGATGAAATCCGTTTGGCGGATCATATATTTGTAGCAAGCTCATTCACTGCTAAAACTTTAGAAGATTTTCCAGGTATTTTGCCTCCTGTTCATGTGATCCCTTACGGATTTCCCGAGCCCACTAAGGAAAAGATCTACAATTATGATGCCAACAGGTCTCTGAAGCTGTTGTTCGTGGGAGGCCTTTCCCAACGCAAGGGAATTGCAGATCTTTTTGCCGCAGTTGAAAAATTAGGATGCCACGCTGAACTGACTGTAATTGGCAGCAAGAGTTCCCAGTGCTGTCCAGCTCTGGACACTGCATTGACAAAGCATCGCTGGATGCCTTCCCTACCCCATCATCGCATTCTGGAGGAAATGAGAAATCATGATTTGCTCGTATTTCCTTCTTTGTTCGAAGGTTTCGGCTTGGTGATCACGGAGGCAATGTCTCAAGGCACTCCGGTATTGACTACGGATCGCACCGCCGGACCTGATTTAATCGAGCATGGCAGAAATGGGTGGATCATTGCCGCCGATGAAATTTCCAACTTGCACGAAACCATTGAAAACATCCTGCATAAGCCAAAAGAAATTGAACTTTGTGGGCGGGCTGCTTTGGAAAGCGCTAGAGCACGGCCTTGGAGTGCGTATGGAGATGAACTGGCGCGTTGTATTCTCTCAATTTACAGCTGAACTCAATACATTCATTTTGTGACAGAAAATTTTTCATATCAGAACTCCATCTCAGGCAAGGATCTGCAAAATTCGAGCGCTCCACAACGCCTTCGTAAAAAACGAGAAGATCTTCCTTACGATCCATTCCAAAGCATCAGACGCCTGATCTGGCTTTACATCATCCTATGGTTGATCGAAGGAGGTTTAAGACGTTGGTTTTTGCCTGGGCTAGCGACTCCGTTGTTGGTCATTCGCGATCCGATAGCAATTGCCATTTATGGTTATGCGTGGAGCAAAGGGGTCTTTCCTAAAAATTTATTTGTGGTTTTCGGCATTATTCTATTCGGGCTTGAGATAGCTTGTGCAATTGTTTTGGGGCATGGAAACCTGCCAGCTGCGATCTATGGAGCCCGGTGTGATTTTTTACATATCCCGATGATTTTCATCATTGGGAAGGTTCTCACACACAAACAACTTACCAATTTATGTAAATGGACTGCATGGATCGCAATTCCTTACTCCGCGATCTTGATCATGCAATTTTATTCTCCACAAGATGCTTGGATCAACCGAGGTGTGGGTGGAAGCTTGGAAGGAGCAGGCTTCGATGGAGCCATGGGGCGATATCGTCCTCCTGGAACCTTTAGTTTCATATCGGGTCCTACTCTACTATATCCGTTGTTGACTGCTTGTTGGTGGGCTGTCTTTATGAATCGAAAAGTCAACACCGTGATATTAATCGCTTCCTTATTAGCAATTGTCATCGCTATCCCAGTCTCAATTAGTCGAGGATTATTCATCGGAGTATTGCTTGTAATGATCAGCGGACTGGCAGCCATGATCTCAAAAGGACGGATTTCTTTGAGCTTAGTCATACAGGTAGCAGCTATATTGATCGCTGTTCTTCTACTATCAAACCGGATTCCAGCTTTCAAGGATGGGATGGAAGCTTTCGGCTCACGTTGGGAAGCGTCCACTACAAATCAAGGGGGGGTAAAAACTGCATTGCTGGATCGCTTTATCGATGGTCTGTTTCAATTTGCTAGTCATCAAGAAATGAGTCTTTTCGGTGCAGGAAGTGGCTATTCCACCAATGTCGGTCAAATGATGATCGCTTCAACGCGAGGTTTTGGTGGCTCCGAAGGCGAATGGGGACGCCTAACATATGACAATGGTGTCGTCCTAGGTGGCATTGTAATTTTGTATCGTATTGCCTTGGCTCTGTGGGTATTGAAAGAAGCAATAAAGGGTTGGAGCAATGGATATCCAATGGCACTGGCGTTTGCTGCTGCTTCTATTTTACCGCTTCTCAATGGGCAATGGGGACAAGCATCCTCACTTGGAGCATCAGTGATCGCTGGTGGGTTGACCTTGGCGGCGGCAGAGGTCGCTAAAAAACCTTTGCGACATCCTGATTCAAAATCGCATGCACATCGTTTTAATAGGAAATTATCGTCCTGATCAGCAGGAAAGTATGGAGCGTTTTACGCTTTTACTTGAGCAGGAATTCAAATGCCTTGGACATCATGTTGAGGTATGGAGGCCAAAGGCATTTTTTGGCGCTAAAGCAAAATGCACCACCCAAGGAACGGGAAAATGGCTGGGCTACATTGATAAATGGTTGCTTTTTCCTTTAATCCTGCGAGCCCAATCCTTATGGGCGAAAGATGTGCACTATCATATCTGCGATCATTCCAATTCACCATATCTTGCACATCTTCCCCAAGAAAGAGCCTCCATTACATGTCATGATGTTTTGGCAATACGTGGCGCCTTGGGATACGCTGACGCTCATTGTCCGGCTTCACGTTTTGGAAAAATTTTGCAGTTCTGGATTTTAAAGCGTCTGCTGTCGGCTAAAAAGTTGGCATGCGTGTCCCAACTGACCATGAGTCAATTACAGGAATTGGCAAATGAGAACGAGTCTCAAAACAGTCGAACTGTTATTTATAATTCGTTTAATGCAGAGTTTTCTCCTCTTCCTCGCAAAGAAGCTTTATCACTCTTAAATGAGATCGGTGTCGATACAACTATTCCTTATATCCTGCACGTGGGTTCCAGTCTCCCGCGTAAGAACCGAGGTTTTCTCCTCAAAATGGTTGCCGAATTGGGTGAACGCTGGTCAGGCCATATCTGTTACGCTGGACAGCCCTTGGATGCGGATCTTATAAACGAAGCCAAATCCTTAGGGCTTTCACAAAGAGTAATCAGCGTAGCCAATCCGAATCACTCAACTCTGGTAGCTCTTTACAGCATCTGTGATGCCTTCATTTTTCCCTCTTATTCGGAAGGCTTTGGATGGCCTGTAATTGAAGCCCAAGCCTGCGGTGCTCCTGTCTTGGCGAGCGACATCCCCCCCATGCCAGAGATCAGCGGCGGTGCAGCAATCCATGCGCAACCTAACGATGTGGCCGAATTTTCCAATGGTTTTCTTTACCTAAAAAACCCTAGCATAAGACGGAAAATAGTAGAAAAGGGTTTTGAAAATATAAAGCGGTTTAAACCAAAAATCATGGCTGAATCTTACGTCAGCCTTTTTCGAACCTAGTTCCTATTCCAATGTTAAAAAAACTTATCCCATTTTTCTTTCCGTGGAAAATTCGGCGGATCTTGCTTCAACGCCTATTTGGTTATAATATTCATCCAGACGCGAAAATCGGGCTGGCATGGATTTATCCCGAAAAGCTTACGATGGAAGAAGGGGCCCGCATTGACCACTTCACTATAGCCATTCATCTAGCTGAAATAACCATGGGAGCTCATAGCTACATAGGCAGGGGCAATTGGATAACAGGATTCCCCCTACAGAAAGACTCACGTCACTTTAGTCACCAAATCGATCGAAAGCCTGAGCTAAAGATCGAAAAACATTCAGCAATCACTAAAAATCACCATATCGATTGTACTGATTCAATTCAAATAGGAAGCTACGTTACAATTGCAGGTTATCACTCCCAATTACTCACGCACTCCATTGATATTTACTCTTGTCGCCAAGACAGCGCTCCAATTAGAATCGGCGATTATTGCTTTATCGGCACAAATGTTACTATCTTGGGAGGCGCCAACTTGCCTGCTTGCTCAGTTCTTGGTGCAAAGTCATTACTTAATAAAAATTTTGAGGAAACCCATACATTGTATGCAGGAGTTCCAGCAAAACCTAAAGGCGAATTCCCCAAAAATACCGCCTATTTCAATCGAAAAGATGGATTTATTTATTAATTTAAACTGAAATCAATTTATTAGGGAAAATCGGAAAATGGATTTGAGAAACATCAAAAAGTGCCTTCATGTAACAGCAAGCATGGACCCACGACTTGGCGGTGTCTCGCAAGCTATAAGAACACTGGCAGACCCATCAAATTACAGCGATAATGTGATCTTGCACGAAGTGGCGTCTCTCGACGATCCGGCAGCTTTATTTCCCGACACTCCATTTATTTTGTATAAATTAGGCCCAGCCAAAAGCCCATGGGCGTATTCAGCAAAACTGATTCCCTGGCTGCGTGAACACGCTATTGGATACGATATCATTGTTATTCACGGACTCTGGCTCTTCCATGGCTTCGCAGTGAGAAAAGTTTTGGATTCCTTGGTTTCATCTCAGGAAAAGGTACCTACGTGCTTTCTCATGCCCCATGGAATGCTGGATCCTTATTTTCAAAAGGATCCCAGCCGCCGCATCAAAGCTCTCCGTAACTGGTTTTATTGGAAATTCATAGAACACAGAGTGATCAACAAATCCAACGGGTTATTGTTCACCTGTGAGGAAGAGCGCAATCTCGCACGACAGTCATTTGAAAATTACCATCCCAGTAGTGAACATGTAGTAGGTTTGGGCATAACCCGCCCTCCGGATTATGCATCAGAGATGAAAACGGCATTCCTTGAACAATGTCCAGAGCTGGAATCAGAAACTCCATATCTGTTGTTTTTAAGCCGTATACACGAAAAGAAAGGGGTCGATCTCCTAATTCTCGCATACGCACAGCTTTTACTTCAGGGAAACTTGAACTTGCCCGATCTTGTTATCGCTGGTCCTATTGATTCTGAATATGCTCTGGAAATGAAAAAATTGGCAGCCGAACAACTCAAAGAAACCTGGCTTTTCACGAAAATTCATTTCCCGGGCATGATACAAGGGCAAGCAAAGTGGGGAGCATTTTACGGTTGTGAAGCTTTCATTCTTCCTAGCCATCAGGAAAATTTTGGAATTGCAGTTGTCGAAGCTTTAGCCTGCGGCGCACCAGTCTTGATTACCAAAAAGGTGAATATATGGAAAGAAATTATTGCGAACGGAGGAGGCATCGCTGAAGATAATACTTTGGCAGGCATACTATTTTCATTATCTAATTGGTTTAGTCTCTCCGAAGACGAAAAAGACAACATGATGCAGAATGCATATAAAACATTCAACAAATATTTTACTATAAAATCGACATCTCGCCGATTAAATAAAGTTATTTCAAATCAATAAAATCACAATGAGTGCGAATGAAAAATATTTAATCGTAGGAGCAGGATTCTCCGGAGCCGTGCTTGCTCGTCAATTAATTGAAAACACCGACGTAGAAATCCACATCATTGATGAGCGCCAACATATTGCTGGCAACTGCCATACCGAACGCGACACTTCAACTAATATAATGGTACATACATATGGGCCACACATTTTTAATACAAACCGTCAAGATGTATGGGATTATATCTCACGTTTCGGTGAATTTCACCCATTTATTAATCGCGTTAAGGCTGAAGTGGAGGGTCAAATTTACTCGATGCCTGTCAATCTTCATACTATCAATCAGTTTTTCAAAACCACTCTGAATCCTCAGCAAGCTAGGCATCTTATAGAACAAAAAGCAAATTCTTTGATTGAAGAGCCTCAAAACTTTGAAGAACAAGCTCTCAAATTTTTAGGCCCAGAGTTATACTATGCATTTTTTTATGGCTATACTAAAAAACAGTGGGGTTGTGAGCCGAGTGAATTGCCGGCCTCTATATTGAAGCGTCTCCCTCTACGTTTCACCTATGATGACAATTATTATAATGCTCATTACCAGGGAATACCTATCAATGGATATACTGAAATTGTCAGAAATATACTTAATCACGAAAGAATCAAGGTATCAACTGGAGTTGCGTTTGATCACTCCATGAGTAACCTATATAATCATGTATTCTACAGTGGACCGATTGATCGCTACTTCGAGTATAAGCTTGGACGGCTAAGCTATAGAACAGTAACCTTCGAGAGAAGTGAAGCCGAGGGAGATCATCTGGGCAATGCCGTGATAAATTATCCGGATGCTAACGTTGCATACACACGGATTCATGAGCACAAACATTTTACACCTTGGGAAAAACATGACAAAACCGTTTACTTCAAGGAATATAGCAAAGAAACCATGGAAAATGATACTCCATATTATCCAAAACGTCTTGCCGCAGATATGAATATTTTTGAAAGATACCTTGCTTTAGCACGCACTCAATCAAAAATTAGCTTTATAGGTCGTCTCGGCACGTATAAATACATGAATATGGACCAAGCAATCGGTGAAATTCTAGACTTTTCCCAAGAGGTCATTTCATCTCGCCAAAAAAATCAGCCCATTCCTGCTTTGAGTCAAAATATTTGATATGAAAATTCAATTTGTCCTTGGTCATGAACTGCCATTCCCCCCAGCCAAAGGAGGAGGGGTCAATTCGCTGCTTGACGGCCTTACTGTTACTTTAGCAAAAGCGGGGCACGAAGTTGTCGCTTACTCACCTTGTGTAGAGAATCGACCTGATGAAGAAGTAATTCAAGGAGTTCGCCACATCAGGCTTCGTGGAGCTGCCCGCAGTCCCAACAATTTATTGAATTTTTTAAAAGGAATTCCATATGCTCTTCATGTGGCATTTAAGATGGAAAAGGGTGATGTTGTCAGCTGCCACATGCTTCATGGTTTTTTCTATACATGGTGGCGTAAATCGAAAATTGTCACTCACACAATCCACCGTGATCCCAAACTTTTTTTGAAATTATTTTCAAAGATGGATCGGATTTATGCCGGAACTGATTCTATCGTAAATGAGGCCAAAGTAATACTTCCAGAAATGGCATCTCTCTTTAAGGTAATTTACAATTGCGTTGATTTTTCATATTACACGTCACCAACGCCACTCCCTTCGCGACTTGAAGTTGTATTCCTATTTGTTGGACGTTTTTCTCGTGACAAAGGCCTAGACATCCTCATTAAAGCATTTTGTCAAGCAGCCAAGAAAAACCAAAAAATTAGACTCAAAACCCTTGGACCGATGACTGCCGAAGGGGGAGCTGATGAAGGGCTAATTGCCGAGATGGAAGATATTGTACAAAGGGAAGGGCTAAAAGAACGTGTTGAGTTTTGCCCACCAGTTTTCACACGTTCCGAAATTGATGCTGCAATCCGCGATAGTGAAGTAGTGTGTCTGCCATCGGTTGGAGGGGAAACGCTCAATATGAGTGTTATTGAAAGTATGCGGGTAGGGCGCGCACTGCTAATCTCCGATCTTCCGGCAAATGCCCCACTTTGTAAACACTCAGAAACTGGCCTCTTTGCTAAATGCGAGAGCGTTCAAGACTGGGAAGCCAAAATTCTTGAGATCGCAGAAGATCGCAAGCGTATGGATCTCATGGGACGGAATATATATGCCTACGGTTATAACAAGTTTTCAAGTGGTCAGATTGCTGAGGAATACATTGCGGATTTTTCAGCATTATCGATTTGATATAGTCTAAATATTTTTATGATCGAATACTCACAAAATAGTCCATATGATAGTCCTTGGACCACAATGCAAAAAATCAAGATGCTTCTTTGGGAATACGTCTGGCGTGTTTTCTGTTCATGGACTCCCAAACCGGCGAATCAATGGCGGCTATTTATTTTGAAAACATTCGGAGCTAAACTGTATGGAAAACCTTTCGTTCATCAGAGAGCGCGTATTCAAATTCCTTGGAATTTAACCCTTCGCGATCGCGCTTGTTTGGGAGATCGATCCAATATTTATTCGCTAGGTGAAATTGAAATTCTCGAGCACGCCACGGTTGCTCAAGAAGTGTATCTTTGCACTGGTTCACATGCTTTTGATCGACCGGAATTAAATCTCGTAACTTCAAAAATCACTGTAGGCGAACACTGCTTCATTGGAGCTCGTGCGTTTATCATGCCTGGAGTCGAAATCGGTGAACGTGCGATCATAGGTGCTTGCAGCGTAGTCACCAAATCGGTACCCCCTCAAACAATTATGGCCGGAAACCCAGCTAAAAAAATTGGTTTATCTCCGATTCCATAAATCAATTTACATATTTGAGATGTAAGTAATCAAGTGAATTACTTAATTCACACTATCACTCGTCATGGTCTCCGTAATAATCTTAACAAAAAACGAAGAGCTGGATATAATTTCTTGTTTAAAATCCATTTCTTGGTGTAATGATATTCATCTATTAGATTCAGGAAGCACCGACAGTACTGTTACTATATCTAAAAGCTTAGGTGCTTCTATCAGTCACAACCCTTTTTCCAGTTTTGGAGCTCAACGGAATTATGCTCTAGATAATCTTGACATCAAAAACGAGTGGGTTTTATTTTTGGATGCGGATGAGGTGGTTTCATCTCAATTCCATCAATCCATTATGCATGCAATAACTCATTCTTCATTAGAAACAGCAGGATTTTATTGTTGTTGGAAAATGATGTTGGACAACCGCTGGCTAAAAAGATGTGATAATTTTCCTAAATGGCAGTTCCGATTGTTAAGAAAAAATCGTGCGCGGTTTACCGATTATGGTCATGGCCAAAAAGAAGGTGAAATTGATGGGAAAATTGAATATATCAAAGAGCCTTATCTTCATTATGGATTTTCAAAAGGTTGGGGACAGTGGGTGGATCGTCATAATAGATATTCAACTTTGGAAGCTTCGGCCCGACTCCAAAATCTTCCACCTCTCAAAAATCTACTATCCAAACACCCTAGCAGTCGCAATCCCGCTATTAAAGCTTGGCTTAGCAGAATTCCAGGTTGGCCTTTGATTCGCTTTGCGCATGCATATTTCATTAATTTAGGATTTTTGGAAGGAGTCCCAGGGCTAATATATTGCATTAATATATCTTATTACGAGTTTTTAATTCAAATCAAAATACGTGAATTGCGACTAAAATCGAAATATAAAAATTCAAGTATTAAATGACTAAACAATTTTTAGGTATTAAATTTTGGAACAGCACGACTCAAAACCTATTGCAGGCAGCAGATCGTGAGGGAGGATTATTCACTGTACCTTCTGCACCGTCTCTAGCAATGATGCGGCATGATCCACTTTTGGCTGAGGCCTATCAGGGTTCAGATTTTGCGGTGGTTGATGGGGGGTATGTTGCTCTCGTCCTGCGTTTTTTCTTTGGCCGCAATCTTCCGAGAATTTCGGGGCTCCAAATCCTGCAACGATTGGTGGGGGAACGGGCGAAGCGTTCCATTCCCTTTGATGAGCGCAAGACTCTCTGGGTTGTGCCTTCGCAAGCGGAACGTGAGCGTATTGATTATTTTCTGGAAGACAGCGGTTTTCACAGTCCTTTGCGGAAGTGGTATCTGGCTCCGTATTATCAAAAGGACACGGATTATGAGGATAAAGCGCTCCTAGAGATGGTTGAAACGGAAAAGCCCGATTGGATCATCCTTTGCATCGGAGGTGGAAAGCAGGAGAAGCTGGGGCATTTTCTCCGGAATTCCTGGTCTGGCAGGGAAATGGGTGTAGAACGAAAAAATGGTCCTGTCATCCTTTGCACAGGTGGTGCCATCGCCTTTTTGACCGGCGGCCAGGCGAATATTCCCACGTGGGCGGATCGGTTGTACCTCGGATGGCTTTTCCGGGTGCTGCAAAGTCCTAAGACGTTCTTCCCACGCTATTGGAATGCGGCTTACGAATTTCCGCGACTTCTGTGGGATTGGAGGCATCGGCTTTTTGACTGAAAAAGCAGGATTTCACCAATTAGAACCCAAAAAGCAGCGCCTTTCGCTGCTTTTTTTGTGTCATGGCGCTCCCTCCACTCCATTGGGTTAATCTATTAACAACCAAGAGCTCGGCCAAACCTGCACCTCATGGAGGCATTTTTGTGACTTTTTTTGTTTGGCCTTGTGCATTCATGACCATGAACTTAGCAATTTGAGTGCCCACGAGCGGTATGGATACTGCTTTGGGCCTCCAAAGTATTCCATGATTACGGCACGCGAAAGAGGTTTGTTTCAACTACTCGTCAGTCTGCAGATTACTGCTGTTCTGGCATTGTATGCAGTTGCTTTCGGAGTTTTCGTTTTTTTCCCGGGCGCGAACGTTCCTGTCCAAGCCTATGCTAAGTATGGAATAGTAGTGCTTTTAGCCATGATTCTGGAAAGTGTTTCGCGGCCTCCTGCTCTTCGCCCGGCACTTGGCCGGATGAGATGGCTGGCCAGCGCGGTTTCCAGGCGCCAATGGGTTTGGATTTTGGTATCCCTAACGGCGATGCTGGTTTTTTCCCGCGATTTGCGGATCTCCCGGATGTTCCTCGCCGTTTTTGGACTGATGAGTCTGGGGATTCTACATTTGACCAACCGCTATCTGTTACGTTGGCTGGGGAATCTGGGATTGCACTACATGCGCCACTGGCGCCTCAGAACGTTCATTCTCGGGCCTCGTGAATGGTGCGAATCGATCATGCCCGAAGTGCACCAACTTCACAGCCTGCTGGAAATCCGCAATGTGGGCTGGACGGATCAGGAAGCCGTTACAGAAAAGGATTATCTGGGAATGGTAGCCAAGGAACCCATCGATCTTTTGGTGATGCCAGCTCGCCATCTGCCAGATAAATCCGTGATCGAACTGATGCGGCAGGGAGACAAGTTGGGCTATCGGTGCTGGATGCCAATTGAGCTGAGCCGCCGTTATGGGCGGCGTTTCGACCTGCAAAAAGTAGGCTGCCTGGATATTCTGACCCCACCTGTGGAGCCACTGGCAAATACTTGGAATCAGTTGCTCAAGCGCTCCTTCGATGTGATTTTCGCCCTCCCGCTGGTACTTACTGTGGTGCCATTATTCAGTATATTTGTATGGTGCCTTCACCGCAAATACTCGCGTGGTCCATTGTTTTTCAAACAGGATCGTGTGGGCCAAAATGGCGAGGTGTTCAAGGTATTCAAATTCCGTACGCTCAATGTGGAGAATGGAGATGAGTCCAAGCAGGTAACCAAAGGCGATAGCCGCATCTTCACGGGCGGCGGTATGCTGCGTCGCCTCAGCATTGATGAAATTCCGCAGTTCATCAATGTGCTACTAGGAGACATGAGCGTGGTGGGTCCAAGGCCTCACATGGAAGAGCATGATTTTCAGTTCCGGGAGATTTTCGAGCGTTACGGGGTGCGTCGTTACGTTAAGCCGGGAGTCACAGGTTTGGCGCAGATCAAGGGATTCAGGGGAGAAGTAAATCGACCACGAGACCTCCGGCACCGGGCGCGGCTCGATAATTTCTACGTCTCCCATTGGGATCTGTTCCTGGATCTTCGCATTGTCTTGATGACGGCGGTTACCATGGTTGTGCCTCCCAAGACCGCCTATTGAAATTTTCCTGCCGTAGAACTGTTCAAATCCAAGGCGAACGCTAGATTGTCGGCCTTGATGACCCAATCCCGAGCCAACTCATGGACCGTTCTTCTGAGTATCGTGATTGCTTGGGTCCCGGCTATGACTACTTCCTCATATGCATGGGGAAATGGAAAATATTATGACTACGGATGGTTTGTGCCACCCATAGCCCTCTATCTTCTGCTCCGCCGGTGGAAGGAGTCCTCGTCCTCCCCCACCCGCCCACTTGCCCCTTGGAGCATTATCGGGTGGCTGCTTGTCTTCGCCCCCACGGTTTTTGTCTTCCGTTCCCTGCATTATGCAGATCCGCTTTGGCGATTGCCCATGGGAGCTCTGGCCACTATGGCGGTTCTTACAACACATGGCTTTTTGGCAGCGTCCAAAGGGTGGAAAGCATCTTTAAGCTTTTGGCTGGTCACAGGCTTGGCTCTTTCCGCCATTCCATGGCCCATCCCGATTGAAAACCGGATGGTCCAGGAACTCACGCATGGGGTGATTGTCACTGTCACCGAAATTTTCCAATGGTTGGGAAAACCGGTAGTGATGACTGGGGATCGCCTGCAACTCCATGCCGCTACTGTGGAGGTTACTGATGGCTGCAGTGGCATCCGTTCCTTCCAGAGTTTTTTGATGGCTGCCCTGTTTTTTGCAGAATTCCAGCGTTTGCGGTGGCAGGCGTTTCTCAAACTGCTGCTGTATGCCCTTATCACCGCTTTCTTGATCAATGTCTTTCGCACATGGTTGTTGGCAGAAATCCGTTTTACTCGAGGCGAAACCGCTTTCAATGATGCACACGATGTCCTCGGATTGGGCGCCTTCCTCGTCAGCGGATTCATTTTTTATGTAATTTCTGGAAAACTTGCGGAACATCCCAAACGGCAGATCATCATAATTCGGCAGCAACGATGACCTCATCTTTACGATTCTGGCTCCCGATGGCAGCCATTCTGGCTGCCTTTCTAATGGCGGAGGGGATGGCTTATTGGTGGATGCATCCCACTGGACATCTGGATGGAGTGCAGGTTCTCCACTTCCAAATGCCCACCGATCCCACTTGGAAGGAGAAACCGGAGATTTATGAAAATGTCCGGGACGGTCTCAAATGTTCCGGCGGCTCCACAGGGGATTTCATAGATCCCACAGGAGCGATCGTTCACTTGGCGTATATTGAATGGAATCCTGATGGTAAAGGTGCCCCCATTGAGGCTTTCAATCACCTGCCGGAAAGTTGCATGGGCAGCATCGGGCTGAAATTGGAAACCTTCGATAAAGAGCGGTTGTATTCCCTGTCGAACGGAAACAAATTGGTATTCGATGCCACCGTTTTCCGAAAACCTTTCTCTTTTGAAAAAATCTACGTTTTCAAGGGAATCTGGGTGGAAGGGCTGGAGGGAGCGGATCTTCGTGCAGGTGCCTTCGGCGGCAATCATAAGGATCTCCCCACTTACCGGATTCAGGCCGCAAAACATCGTTTTTCACCAGATTACTCCCGCGTAGTCATGGGAGCGATTGAAGGCACCAGTTCCTCTGAGGATGCATGGATGCTTTTCCAGAATAAAGTACTGCTGCGTCTGAGCTTGCAAGAAATGGCCCGATAAGCCCTTGTGGTGCAGCATTTATCTTCCTTTTCCATGCGCCGAGCTTTCAACATCATCTGGGACAAATGGGCGAATTGGCACCCTTTCTTACGATTTCTGATCGTTCTGGTGCTACTGACTCTGATTGGTTTTTTTGCAGGATTACCCTCCTACCGCGCACTTAAAAAATGGCGTGTTGAACAAAAAATAACCTCCGCCAGCAAAGCTATCCAAGCTGACCGAATGGATGAAGCACGGGATCTTTCCCTTTCCGTCCTGCAGGAAGGCGATGCAAGAATTGAAGCATTCCGCGTTCTCCAACAATCCATGGAAGCGCTCCAAGATCCACGGCAGAGCGACATCGCCCGCTTCCTGCTTCAACATCCCAAAGGGACCGATGCCGACCGCTTACAGGGTTTACGCAGCGTGGCCCCTGTCGCACCTATGGGCCTGTTGGGCCAAGCATGGGGTTCTTTGCCGAAATCAAATCAACAAGATCCGGAATTCATCGTTCTGCTGGCGGATCGCTTGTTGAGCGAAGGCATGGTTGTGGATGCTGCAAAGCTTCTCAAAACGGACACATCTGAGCACACCCCCCTTCCTGTTAGGGAACGTTTCATTCGCGTTCTCATTCTCGATGGCTCCTCAGAAGGCTATGCGGAAGCCCAGAAAAGAATCGTGACGGACGCTTCCTCGCTCGGCTTTGAAACCACGATGGATCTCCTCGAATCGTTACCTGTTGAATCCCTTAATGCTGCACTTCTGGTACCCTGTCTTGAAAAGCTTGCTCCCACCACACCTTCTCAAGAAGCGCGGGCAGCACTCTTTCAAATTCGCCTTCAGCTTTCGGCAAATTTCGAGGCTCGGGCCGCCATTCTTCAGGAAACCATCAATCATTGGCGCGATGCAGCTCCCGCCGAACTGGCAAAATTTCTGGCGGATCTGGGCCTTCAACAGCTCTTGGTGGAATCCATTCCTGTAGAGCAGGCTGCATCCCATCCTACCATCCTGCCCTATCTGCTGAACGCCTATATTGAAACCTCTTCGGTTGATAAATTGGAGTTCCTGCTGGACCAGCAGATGTCAAACATGCCCCGTCACGAACTATTTGCCTACCGTTCGTTCACTGCGGAATTAAAAGAAAATGCCAGCCTGTCCAATCAGCACTGGTCCACCGCGATGGAGGAAGCCAAATCCAGCAATTCCCCAAATGCTTATCTGGACCTGTTTCGTATCGCGCAACGAACCGGCATGAGATCCCGGGGGGAACTGGCATTGGTGGAAGCCATCCGCCTGGGACGCGGCCCCCTACCTCTCTACAACAACCTCCGCCCTCTTTTGGAATCGCTCTTCCGCCAAAACCGGGAAAACGAAATCATGATGATTTGCTCGCGATATTTCGCATTCGAACCCAACAATGCGGCTCTCCTCAGCCAATATGCCTACCTCGCATGCATCCATGACATGGCTGCACCGGAGACTCTTCTGAAAGCAGCACGGCCCCTGGCTGAGCAATATAAGGATGCCCAGCCTGTCCAATTTGTGCTGATCACCCTCCAGCTTTGCGCAGGATTGCCTCAAGAAGCTCTGGCTACCTTGGAGCGAATGAATCCCAATCTAGATACGCTCTCACCTACGCATCGGATCGCCTACCTGGTCACACTGGTGATGAACCAAAAAATGGCACCAGACGATCCCCGCATCGCCCGTTTCCCATGGGATAAACTGCTTCTTTCCGAACAACGCAAATATGCCCAGTTGCTGAAGAAAACAGCACCAACGGAAAAATGATCGCTTCTCCTTCCATACCATTGCTATTCCGGCAACCACCTTTTAGTTGCTAGAATTTCCCACTTGTTTCCAGGAAACTCGCTGCGCAGTGCACAGGATCAGGGGGGAGAGCAATCACATCTCTCCGCAGCTTTGGTTTTGCTCGTAGGCCAGCGATTGAGAGCAGGAGGCTCATTGGATATTCTGCAATGCAGCAGTCTCCCCATACGTCCGATTTCTTCACTGGAATCTGCGCCAATTTCTGCGAAGCTTGGAAAGGAGGTATAAAAACCCAATGAACTCACCTTCACTTTTAATAGTAACTAATCTGAAGTCCTTGTTTGCTTATATGCCTCAGCAGGAAGGAATGCCCCTCATTTTGGAAAGGGTGGATTTTCTGTGTGACAGTCAGACAGGAGTGCCTCTTACCGCTTGTCACCCCGAATGGCATGAAGAGGAAGGCCCCCGCGCCATAGCTCAAAAAATCGAGGATATTCTGGATCGTTATCAGCCGGGAAGCTGGGGCTTGGCATGCCCGGCTTTCTTGTATGACCGGATAACTGATCAAATACGCCACTGTCATGAGAAGAAACTGTGCACGCGATTGGCGACTGATGTGGACCAAATCCACGTGGGGAATGTAGCCCAGCTTTTCCATGAGGCTGTCTTGCATCAAAATCATCCGGTCATCCACGCGGGATGAGGAATACAGGTTGCTCCATGGATTTTCCCATTCATAGCTGAGGAATGAAATTGGTTATTGCTGGAGTGAGCGGCAGTGGAAAAAGCACCATTGGCAAGCATGTGGCTGGAATTCTGGGGGCAGACTTCCTCGATGCGGATGCTTACCATCCTCCTGAGAATATCCTCAAAATGAGTCGGGGTATCCCATTGGAGGATAAGGATCGTGAAGGATGGATACAAACCCTAGGCCAAGAGCTTGCCCGTCGAGAAAAAGTGGTTTTAGCCTGCTCTGCCTTGAAACTGGCTTATCGGGATCATCTCCGTAAGTGGGCGCCAGATGCCCTGTTTGCACTTCTTGTACTTAATAAGACAGAATTGGGAGAACGTATTGCGGGAAGGGCAAATAGTGGCCACTTCATGCCATCATCGCTGCTTGATTCCCAGCTTTCCACCTTGGAGGCGGGGCTGGATATGAATCAATTTGAAAACCGCCGCCCCCCCGAGGAGGTGGCACGTCGGATTATTGAAACACTCAAGCTTCAATAGTCTTATAAAATGCAATTAGCGCCCAGTGTTCAGCAGAATGCCATGCTTGCAATCCAAGTATTATTACCAGCTCTTTGAATGCCGGAATAAACTGCATGGCATATCTCCTGCGATAAGAGGATCATGCCGAATCAATCGAAAAAGCCGGAAAATGAGAAGCAACAGCGTCCTCCTCAGACTCAAGCCTGCCAACCCGGGCGGCAAACAGAGATGGTTCCTCCACCCTGCTCCGAGAATCCCACATTCAAAGGCTCCCAACGCCTGCTTGGCCGGGTAGCCGTGATTACAGGAGGCGATTCAGGTATTGGCAGAGCTGTGGCTCTCTCGTTCGCCCGTGAGGGGGCTGATGTGGCAATAGTCTATTTGGAGGAAAGTGAGGATGCGCAGGAGACGGCCAAACTCATCCAGAACAAAGGCAGGCGCGCACTTTTAATAGAATGTGATGTATCCTCTAAGAATTCCTGTGAGGATGCCATTGCCCAAACCATCCGCGAATTTGGCCATCTGGATATTCTCGTCAATAACGCAGCGGAACAGCATCCTCAAACATCGATTGAGGAGATCACCGAAGAGCAGTTGCTCAAAACCTTCAGCACCAATATCTTCTCCATGTTCTACCTGAGCGCGGCTGCGCTTCCTCACCTGAAGCAATCGGAGGCACCTGCCATTATAAATACAACTTCAGTGACTGCCTACCGGGGCAGTCCTGAATTGCTGGATTATTCCGCCACCAAAGGTGCCATCACAGCCTTCACCCGCTCGCTTTCCGGGCAATTGGCAAAATATCAAATCCGGGTGAATGCAGTAGCTCCAGGTCCAATATGGACACCCCTAATTCCATCCACATTTCCTGCCGAAAAGGTAGCCACCTTTGGCTCGGACACCCCCCTAGGGCGGGCTGGAGAACCTTGGGAATGCGCAGAGTGCTATGTTTTCCTAGCCAGCAGGGATTCCAGTTACATGACTGGACAGGTGCTCCATCCCAATGGCGGTGAAATCATCAATGGATGATTAGAACGTTTCCTTGCTGCGATGCTGGAGCTGCCTTGTGAAACTATTCTTCATCATAATCCTCCACGTCTGTCTGCTCCTCTTCGTCGGAAATAAAATCCCCACGCATGGCAGCAAGCTCCGGTGCACTTTCCGCACCTTCGTCCTTGGTATAATCCACATCATTTAGGGATTCCTCTGGATCATCACTCAGACGGGCGGATGCCTCGTAGGCATCTGCCACCGTATCACGAAGGTCATCTTCGGCGGCATCCAGCCCGTCTTCAACTAGGGAAAGATTCACATCCTCGTCCACATAAGGCGGGGCCATGGGAGGGATTTCGTTGCGTGCTACACTTTCGGCTGGGTCGATTGGCATTGGAATGTGGGTTATGGTTGAGGTCATATTGCAGAATCCATTCCTTCCGCTTATCCATTGATTATAAAAGGTTTAATCAACTGGATATTTTCACCGCATCGCCATGTGCACCGTTATGAGTGCAAATGGCACAGATCCTAACTGGTCGGTTTTCCAGATGATGCTCCACCGTATTTTTTCTTTAACCACTGGCCGCCAAGCGCAAGCAACGCCATTGCAGTAATGAGGATGTAAACCCAAGTTGGATCGAACGTCATAACCGCACTTCCTGCTCCTACCGGCACCAGACAAAAAAACAAATAAACCGGCGCCCCGGCCCAGAAATAGATCTTCAAAGGAACATTCGTGAGCGCCAGCAGATAAAGCTTCACTGCATAAGGGGGGCCGTGGATGGCTGCAAATAAAATGGTGAACCAGATCTGGTGATTGCCTTCTATCTTGGGTATCCCATAGCCAGCCCGTTCCAGGCGTTGACGCATGGGATGGCGGAACCAGCCATGAATCAGATAGTATGCCGACACATTGTGCACCGCCACTCCTGCTGCCGCCACCACCATTCCCCATCCCAGGCCAAAGCGGATTCCGGCAAGAACCAAGAGGATGCTGATGGGAAATCCGAGAAGGGGCAGAATCAGGAACGCGAGAAGAAACCAAACCACTGGCAGGCTCTTTCCGTAAGCCACCACCTTCTCCCGGGACCAGTCTTCATAGTGATCATGGACATACCAGGCGACAAGCGCCGCAAGGATAAGAAGCACCACGATTTTCCAGAGATGCTTGTGCACGATGTCACTGAGTTTCATGAGCAGGTAACAAGGTAAGTTCCACCGCCAGGGGGAGATGATCGGATGCAAGCACCGAGGTGGGATCATCTGGAACCTCCACCTGGTTCACTACAAAATGGGGACTGACAAAAACATGGTCTATCCGAATGAGTGGCTTCATTGAGGAAAAGGTAGCCAAAGGTACATGGTCCTTCGCCACTATCTGAACATCCGTCAAACGCTCCCGTATTCGGCGGCATACTTCCGAGCGACCTCTGGAGTTAAAGTCTCCGCAAAGAATTACCGGCTCATCCGGCGCGATTCCCCCCAGCCATCCGGCACCCAGCAACTCTGCCGCCTGCGCCCTGCGCTCGTCCCGGCCCAGGCCGAAGTGGGTGTTGATGAAATGAAACTCTCTTCCTCCCGGCGGCTTCACCTTCACCCAGATGGCCCCCCTTGCCTCACGCAAACGGGAGGGCACTGCCGGCGTAAGATGGGCTGCCTTGATCACTTCGATAGGATACTTGGAAAAAACCGCAATCCCATAGCGTTCCTTTTCTTCCTCAAACATCGCGTGGAAGACATGGTGCATCTTCAAGTGCTCTGAAATGAAATGCGCTTGGTCCACCTCTCCACTGCGCAGCCGGTGGGCATCCACCTCCTGCACAGCTACAATATCAGGATCGAGATGATTGATCACACGCGCCACACGCTCCGGCCGTGTCCTGTTATCCAGGCCCCTGCAACTGTGGATATTGTAGGTCATCACTCGCAGGGAAGTCCGCAGCTCATCCACTTTCGGGATCTCCTCTGCCTGCCACTCCCGGCCCAGATAATGGAGAACGATTTTTCGTAAATCCTCACCCCGTACCCGTCTTTCCGTCCGCGCGAGATTTCTCAGATGCCAGAGGCGCAATTGCATCGGCAAAAGGAGAAATCCGCGTGTTTCTTCAGATCCTGGGCCGCCATGGGCTCCATTTTCCAGAGCAAATGACAATGGTTTCTGCTCCGCGTCCCAGCCGGAAATCACAAATTCACCCGCATCCGGGTGATGGCAGAGCTGCACCAGATCGGCTGCCGCCTCATCCAGAAACGGATGATCTTTTCCCAGGATTTCTGCCCGCTCCGCAGGAAGCCGCCAACTTCCCCGCCGATTGACTGCAAGAACCTCTCCAGCTTTTCGATAGAGAACCAGAGGCACACCCTGAGAAATCATCTCTCGCGCATAGCGTTCCATTTCATCATTCTCCAGAAGCGTAGGGAGATAGAGATGGCCGACGGGCCCCATCGCCGTAATGATAATCTGGTGTTCCGGCTCGGGATGCGTCCTGACGGCGGAGGAGGCAAGGCCAAACAGACTCAGGCAGCGATCCACCGTATTCCCCACCATATCCGGCATCCTGCGCAGCCACAAATCATGCCCTGCCAGTGGCCCCTCACGGAAAACATCCCCCAGCGCCTCGTCAATCTCTCGGCCGTGGCGCACGGCAAAGGGATCTGCCCTCTCTTGCCCATGATCGGAATGCACGATCATTTCATAATCATGGCAGGGAGCGTGAATAGCAGCTTGATAGATATCACGCACCGTTCTATCGATGCCTTTGAGCGTCCAGTGGGCGAATGCCGAGTCAGGTCCGCGCCTGTGGGCCTGTTCATCATAACCCAGGAAATTTGCATGAATCACTTTCACGCCCCGCTCGATATCCAGTAACACACGGAAGCGAATCGCCTCACGAAGCATCAGGCACACCCCCACCCTTGCAGGAACAAAGAGCAGTTCCTTGAGCAGATTCTGGCGTTCATAAAATCCACAGAAGGCATCTACCACCGCCAGGCCGAATTCCACCAGTGCCAGCCCCAGCAGACGAAGAATGCGCGGGGCATAGGCAATGCACAGAACCAGCCCCTTGACGGGATGGAGTCTGCGCAGCAACTCGTCTGGCGCGAAATCCTTGGAACAATATCGGGAACGGTTGGCTCCCGCCCGATAGATGTTTGAATAGGCGTGAGCACCTGCCAATAGGGGCTCCGCGCACTTTTCCATAAGCTCCTTCTCAATGATATCCGCAGACTCCGCCTCATACATTCGGAAATCCTTCCCCTCAGCCCGGCGGAAAAATTGGAAGCTGGGGACAGCACAGCGCTCTCCATAAAAAATTTCTCCCTGCACTGCCGGCGTGGTGGAAGGCACGCCGGAGTAAAATGTCTCAAGTGCAAAGTGTTTGCGTCGCAGCAGGCGGGAAAGAAATGGCAGTCTCCCTTCCTTTATCGCCTTTTCCAATTGCAGCCTGGAAAGTCCGTCGATCTGGATGATCAACAGACCAGGCTCCTCGGAAACACCCTGGGCCGAAGGAATGCCCAGCAGCCGCGCAGTCCAGTGGGTGCGATTGACTTTTCTCCGCAACCACCTCCAGCGAACGAAAATCCGGCTAATCAAGACTGGCCTCCGTGGCTGGGGTTTCGATTATCGCAGCAGTCGCCGCAGCCATTTTGGCGGCCAGCAGTTCCCACTCGATCTGGATACCGCTCAGCATACGGTCCCATGGTGTGGGATCCGGCTCGATGTTGCTCCTATTCCGGGAAATCAATTCTTCATAACAGGCAAGCATGCGCTCTACGCAGCAGTCCGTATCATACTCCCGCACCACTTCCCTGGCGTTTTCCCCAAAGCGACGACTCAATGTGTCATCATGGATCAGCTTTTTCAGAGCTGCTGCAAATTCGCTGCTGGTGGCATGGGCATTCAACAGAAAACCGTTTTCTCCAGGATGGACAATCTCCCGCACCCCGGGGCCATCCAGCGCCACTACGGGTTTGCCTGCTGCCATGGCCTCCGCTAGAACGATTCCCTGCGTTTCCGTTTGGGAGGCGAAGACAAACCAATCCATGGCTGCATAAGCATCTGCCAGATCCTGGCCCGTTTGTTTGCCTGCGTGGATCACTCGTCCCTCGCCAGCGTTCTCTTGGATGATGGTTTTCATTTCCTCACAAGCATCACCTTCCCCTACGAGAAGAAACACCACCCCCGGCTCTTCCTTCAGGCACTCTGCCACTGCCTGCGCCAGAAAAATCAAATTTTTTTCCTTGGCCAGACGCCCCACGTGACCGACCACCTTCACATCTGCCGGAATGGAAAACCTCCTGCGGAAATCTGCACCGTCACCACTGGCGAAGTGCCCAATATCAATCCCCGTGGGAATCACCTCAATGTGGGAAGTCACAGCGCGCTCCCGCAAAAGATGGGCGATACTCTCACTCGGAGCAATGATGTGCTCGCATAAATTGCAATACTCGGTGGCCATCTGGATTGCCACCCGCTTCAGCGCCGGGGAATCCATCGGCACGTAATGGGTATAGCGCTCATACAGAGTGTGATGGGTGAAGACGATCGGCACACGCATCTTCCATGCCTCCCGCAACGCAGCATCACCTAACAAAAATGGATGATTACTGTGAATGATGTCCGGTTGAAACTCCTCGATGAAATCCCGGACGACGTTTGGCAGTGGCAGCCTTACGCAGAAATCGCTGCCATTGAAATTCTGGATCGCCGGCACGCGCAGGACATGTGGCGATTCTGCTGCCCCGTCAAATTCAGGGGCGACCACACAGACCTCATGTCCCTTCGCACGGCAGGCGGATTCCAAGGTATGGATGGACCTGGCGACGCCGCCGACGTGTGGCAAATAAGTATTGGTGAATAGGGCGATTTTCATGAAAGTTGCAGGAGTATCGTCTGGCTAGATGCTTCCGCCTCAACGGGCACAAAACCGGGCACGGAAATCCTTACACGAGGAGGAGTATCTCTCCATTCAGCATCCAGATAGACGATGGCACCGTGGATACGAACGGTTACTGGCCCCCATGGCGTATGGGTGGGGCCGAAACGGATTTCGCCGCCTCCCTTCATCCACTCCGGCAGCACACCTGAGCCGATCACCAGGATGCCCCCTTCTTCCCGCAGGAAGGCATTCCGGATCATCATGATCCATTCTGCGGCTGCCCATCCATGCTGGCCATCGCCCATACAGCCACCCAAGGACTGCGGGTGAATCGCTTCCGGCCATTGTCCCGTGGAAGTAGCCAGTTCAGCCACCCTGCGGACCAGTCCGGCATATCGCGCATCCCCGGTGCGCAGCAGTGTCTGGGCGAGATCCAATGTCAGGTAGGCATTAATGCCGGAATGAATCATCTCCTGAAAAAAACCTCCCCGCTTGAAACATTGCTCCACCAGAAAGTCTGCGGTTTTCAGCAGCCCTTCGTGGCCAGGGGGATAAAGTTGCAAGGGATAATCCGCCACCATGGAGCCAATCGCCCCTGCATCCATCCGCCTGCCCGGGGCTGCGGGTATGGCCCCCTTGCTCCGGTGAGCCGGAATGGAAGAAATGCTTTCATGAATGCTCTTTTCAAACTCATCCGCCAACTCTTCCGCTTCCTTCGCTGCCTGCAGATCAGACTTGCTATGCCAGTAGAGGGCAGCAGCGCGCAATCCTCCCAGTGCCCAGTAATCATCCCAATAATAATAGTCATTAGGCCCCAGATGCTCCGCGCTGAAACCGGCAGGCAGTAATCCATTGGTTCCGGCCGGGCCATTCTTGCCCTTCAGCCGTTTACGGGAAAGCCATGTCACGGCCTTGCGCATGGCCTGCTCCAGTTCTGCATTCAGGGTGGTTCCTGTCATTTCCGCATAGCGGGCGGCGATCCACAACACCTGGCCATTCGAATCCCACTCCCCTTCCTGGGAGAGAAAATAACCCGCTGCCGTCTGCCTGGCGGGAAAACCTGCTAGTACCCTCTCTGCCCGCTCTGTCATGCCGATGGCGATCAGCGGATGGAGCATCAGACATGCATCGCGGAACCAAAACCGTCTGTAGGTATACGGACCGGGCACCAGATCACATGCAGATAGCAGCAGGACCGTTCTGACTGCCGCATCATACAAGAACTGCATCCGTTCATCATGGATGTGGAGTTCCGACGTCCCATTGGAGGCCGCCTCCCACGAAAGACCGGTATCCGGCTCGCACCGGCACTCTTTGATGTCCCGGTCCAGGGTGACTGAGACATCCACTCTCCCGCTCTCCCCTGCTGTTAGCCGAAAAAGCGTGGCAGCTGTGGCCATACCCACCTCACAAGTGATTTCCCGCTGCTGAGTTCTCCCCGGAAGATCCAAATACACATCCCCCTCCGCATAGTGAGACATTCTGACGGTGTCCGGCCGCTCGCTGAACCTCACCATGGCATCGTCCCCCACCTTCAGACTGGTTTCATTCGCCTGGAGGGCAATGTGGTTGATGAAATGCACTCCCTCCGGATTGTAGGGTCTCACTGCCACCACCAGCCATCCGTCTTCTTCTTCCGTATCCGCTTCGATGTGGGTCACAGCCTCAACCTTTCCCACCTCTTGGGAAACCATCTCCGTGGTTAATCCCAATTTCAGACCATCACGGTGGCACTGCGTCTCCACTCTCAGATGAGGTTTCAATATCAGTTTCTGGTTCACCGCCTCATCCGGCAGCTTGCTGGGCAGTAGCCTCTTCCCGGAATCCGTGACGATCCAGAAATCCAGAGACCACCCATCATACAAGGGAGTAACCAGTCCGCGTGGATCCACTATCGGATAAACCGCAACTCCGGGCAAGCCCACGGCGGTCCAGTTCCGGTGGGTCAGATTGATATGGCTGAAGGAAAACGCCCGCGGGATAAATGATGAATCATCCGGGTTGAACTGCCGTTCCACCCAGTAGGGCCATACCCAGTCCAGATTATGCTGAATGGCTTTCGCATTCACCAACCCCCGCGCATGAAAAACGATTCCCGCTCTCAGTAGTTCCAGCGGTTCCGCCACCTCCGAGGGCTGCGCAAAATTCCGCATACGTGCCAGCAGTGAAATGGGATCGAGCACGCCATACCTTTGGGCGGCATGCTTAACGAGAAATTTCCATGGTAAAAAATTGAACATGTTTGGCGGAGAGTTAGATCGCCCCACTCGAGCCGATCATTTGCTACATTTGCATGGAGCATGCCATCGCTGTACGTGCGCCATATTGTTGTCAGCCATGCAACACAGGCCGCGCATCAAGAGGAACATCCGTGCGAGATGCAGAGAGCCATGACTATATGCACGAAACATCAGCCCCACGCTGTATGTTCCTTTTAAAAAACAACATCTCCACACATGGCATAGGCCATGCGAAAGCCATGCTTCATGGATCAGTTACTTGAACGCTATTTGAATGATCATCACGCAGCAGCCTGTGGTGCCATCAAGCTTGTCGGTGCTCTGTCAGAACGGCAGGAGGAAGAGATGGAACAAATCTTTTATGAGAATTTAAAATCCATCATTGAGGACGACCGAAAGTTGCTGGAAAGCCTACTGGAAAAAGCCAGTATGGAAAAAAGCCTGACTCTCCAGGTTGCGGGCCAACTCGCCGAAAGTGCCAGTAGGCTCAAACTGCTATGGGAAGGACTGGAACCCGGTGGACTGGGCATGTTTGAGGCACTGGAAGTGCTCACGCTCGGACTTCAAGGGAAGCGGCTTTTGTGGGTGATGCTGGGCGAATTGGCCCCGTATTTTCCCGAATGGCGCGGAGTGGACTTTGCCGCATTGGAACTGGCAGCCATCCAGCAAAGGGATGAAGTGGAGAAGCGGAGAATCGAGCATGGCTACGATGCCTTGTTGGACTCAAAACGCAGAGCTGCACGCAATTGATACCCTAAGCGCCCATTTCCTTGAGAAGACTGGCAGTAATGGACTGAACCTTCAGGGAATGCCATTGATCAGGTATCTGCGGCGGTTCATGAATGGTGAATCCCGCCGCAGTGGTGCTTTCCAGCTTCGCCCAATCTATCGGCATCGAAATAGGCGCATGGGATCGTGCTCGCAATGACCACGGTGCCACGCAGGTGGATCCCTTCCCATTGCGCATCCAATCGATGAAAATGCGTCCCTTTCTTTTCGCCTTGGATGCCGTGGTGATAAAACGACGGGGATTCAGTTCCGCGATTCTGGCGGCCACCGCCTTTGTGAATGCTTTCATGACATCCCACTCGTGCGTCCTCCGGATGTGCAGCATCAGATGAAGCCCCTTACCACCGGAGGTTTTCAGCAGCGTGTCCAAGCCATATCCCGCAAGAAAATCCCGGATCAAAATCGCGGCTCCCAAAACCTCCTCCCACGGCACTGCCTCATCCGGATCCAGATCCCATATCAGAAAATCAGGCTTGTCGGGCTGATCCAACCTCGAACCCCAAGGGTGGATCTCAATGGCTCCAAACTGTGCCAGGGCGATCAGACCTTTCACATTTTTGATATGAAAAACCATCGTACCGTCCTTCAATTCGGATTGCAGCACATGCGGTGGCACATACTTCGGAAAGGACTTTTGAAAAAACGTTTGTCCGCCGATTCCCTCAGGTGCCCGGATAATGGCTAGCGGGCGGTTCGCCACGAAGGGCAGCATCAATTTGCCCACCCGCTCATAATAGCGCACCACCTCCACTTTGGAAATTTGCGTTCCCGGGTAAATGATTCTCTCTGGATGGCTGATATTAACATCCATCACCGTGACCTTTTCCTTCCCGACACTGGCCACTTGAAAGCCATCCAGATGCACCTCTCCGGCCATCTTGTCCTCACGCAGGCCCAGAAATGCGCCCTGCCTGATGGAGCCATCCCGAGTAATCTCTGCAAACTCGATCTCTGCCACCAGATGCGGCTTCATCCAAGTAATATCCTTTGCCATCGCTGGAAATGTGGCCTCGGTTTTGACGTATGGTTGGAACAGCTTCAGCAAACGCCTCCGCTCATTTCCAGTAAATCCTGTTCCTACCTTTCCACGGGTAATGAGCTTTCCATTCTCAAAAGAACCTAGCACCAATGCGCCAAAGGCGGGCAGCGCTCCCTTAGGCGCTGTATAACCACAAATGACAAATTCCTGCCGTGCACGGCATTTGGATTTAGCCCAGTCCCGTCTTTCCCCATCCTGATAGATTCCGCGTGCATTCTTGCTGATAATGCCCTCCAGACCATTTTTACAGGCTTGGAGGAAAAGTGAAACTCCCGCCCCTGCCGTCCATACGGCCGATCGTCTCACTGGGCCCGTTTCTTCCGTTACCAAATCACCGAGAAATTTCACCCGCTCCGCCAGTGGAAGCTTTCGCAGGTTCAATCCATCAAAATGCAGAAGATCGAAGGCCACATAGCAGATAGCTTCTCTGTCACCTTCCTGAAGTGCCTGCTGGAGATCACCAAAACGTGATCGACCTTTAGCATCAAAAACCACCGCCTCACCATCCAGTACGAAGTCCTTCTTCGTCAGCCCTGCCAGATGTCCCGCCAACTTTTCAAAACGGTGTGTCCAGTCCAATCCCTTGCGCGTGAACAACTGCACCTTCCCCGCCCGCTGAACGGCAATAAGCCGGTAGCCATCCAGTTTCAACTCATGCATCCATTCCTCTCCAGAAGGGACCGACGGTACAGGCCTGGCCAGTTGCGGTGATATGAATCCTGCAATTTCCCGCTCCGGCCTGGCACTGGATTGCGCCAGGTTGTCATCGCTGATTTTGCGCAACAGCCAGTTGGGTTCCTCCCCCATTCTTGCCAGCAGATATTCGCCATGGAGACGTTTCCCATGCAGCAGGAATTTCATTTTCCCTTTCTTGAAGGCCTTTTGCCAGTTTTTATCCAGAGGCTCCCATTCCCCCGCATCCCAGATGGCGACGGTTCCCGCACCATAGTTTCCTTTCGGGATGGTTCCCTGAAAACCCCCATACTCCAGAGGATGATCCTCCACATGAACCGCCAACCGCTTCGGACCCTGCTCTTCGGGAACTCCCTTTGGTACTGCCCAACTTACCAACACACCTTCCATTTCCAGGCGGAAGTCAAAGTGATGGGAGCGTGCGTGATGCTCTTGCACGACAAAGGAATGCCCTGTCTTTTTACCGGGCTTCCCAGATGGTTCGGGGGTGTGGGCGAAGTTTCTTTTTGAAAGATATTTTTCAAGCGGAACGTCGCTTTTTCGCACTCGTTTTTTTGGTGGCATGAGAGCTTCTGGCCTGGGTTGCTGCGGCTTTCTTGGTGGCCGCCTTTTTAGCAGGTGCAGTTTTTTTGATTTTTTTGGAATCTCCTGTGATGCTGCGTCTCAGATAATCTGCCAGATCCACGATTCCCGTGGCATCGTCCTGCTCTTCTTCGTAGCCCTGTTTCACGTCATCCACCGTATCGCCTTTAGTGATTTTTTGTTCGATGTAGCCCATCAATGCCTCACGGTATTCATCATGGTAAGTCTGGGGTTTCCATTTTCCTGTCATCTCGGAGATCAGCTTGAGAGCCAGATCCATTTCCCGTTTGGCAGGTTGAAATTCTTTTTCCCCGGAATCCGGCAGGTCCAGCCTCGAGGACGCCCGGATTTCCTGGGGAAACCGCAGTAACATCAGCATAAGGGCATCATCCCTTGTGAACATGGCGGAAAGATATTCGCGCGTCCTAACAACCACTTTGGATATCCCTGCCTTGCCGGATTTCTGAAGGGCCTCGCGCAAGAGGGCATAGGCTTTCCGGCCCCGCTTATCCGGTTCCAGGTAGTAGGGTTTATCAAATAGGATGGGATCGATTTCCTCCAGGGAAACGAATTCCTCGATTTCAATGGTGCGCGTAAGTTTGGGTTGCACCGACTCCAGATCCTCTTGGTCCAACAGGATGAATTTTCCATCGTCATGCTCGTAAGCTTTGACCATGCGGTCCCACGGCACTTCCTCGCCGGTTTCCGCATTCACTCTTTCATAGCGAATCCGCGCACGATTCTTACTGTCCACCATATGAAGCTGGATATCGGGGCGCGACTCAGCACTCGTCAGCGAGACGGGGATATTAACCAGACCGAAGGCAATGCTGCCCTTCCAGATTGAACGGGACATGATCATTCCATCCGCAGTTTGAGCACCATCTGCTCAACGTCAGATCATTCCTTGTGCGACAAGGCATCACGCTATCTACCAAAATTGGAGAACTTGCATCTCGCAACGGCAGGAATGCATTTAACGATGATTCCACACAGGCATCCGGGGAAAATGCGAAGTGGTGCGGATTCTTATTTTACTGCCTCATTCATGAAACCCCATGGCTTTCCTGCTCATAGCCCTTCGATAGAACTTGGGAGGGCCGGTGGTATGCCATCGGCTAAGAAGAGTGGAAATTATTCTCCTTTTCATGAATACCTCTGTCTTCGATCAACGCCGCGCCGGTCTTCTCATTCCCGTTTATGCCTTGCGCAGATCGGATGATATGGGAATCGGAGACACCACAGCAGTTCTGGAGGCGATTGATTTTTGTGCCAGGCATGGATTTACGGTTCTTCAGTTACTTCCTATCCAGGAAACCATTGGAGATCCCAGTCCATACAGCCCCATCAGCTCCAAGGCTCTTTCACCTGCACTGCTAACACTCGACTCCATTCATGTTCCCGGCCTGAACGTTCAGGACATTGCCGAGCTGGCCCCTGAATCCTGGTTGAGTGAACTGCGCAAAGACAATGTGGATCACGCCAGTGTGCATTCCTTGAAAAACAAACTGCTTACCCGGGCGGCGTACCATTTTTTCAAAGCGGCGGAGCCTTCTGCCCTTGAAGAGTTCAAGCAGTTCCAGATCTCCCAGCAGGAATGGCTGCCCGCCTATACCCTCTATCGCTTGTTGGTGGAAATCTACGATGGAAACACCCAGTGGAGCAGTTGGCGCCAGGAACACCGCACCTACCCTGCAGCCACCGATTGGCTGGAAGCCCAGCAAGAGCGGGATGCCCTGGAGCAACGGCGCACGGAACTAGCCTTCATCCAATGGGTCGGCTGGAAACAATGGAAGGCCGTGCGGGAACATGCAGATGAAATGAAGGTGAAACTCATCGGGGAGTTGACCTTTGGAGTTTCAGCGAACAGCTGCGATGTGTGGGCAAATCCTACCCTCTTCGATACAGACTGGCACATGGGCACCCGCCCTCTTGCCCATTTCGATACCAACAAGGATTCGGAAGTCTGGGGGCAGAATTGGGGACTGCCTGCATATCGTTGGGAAAATCACCGGGCCAGCCAGTTCCAGTGGCTGCGCAGCCGCATCCGCTTTCAAAAACAATTCTTCCACGCCTGCCGCTTGGACCACATGCGCGGATATTTCCGTGCATACATGTTCCCATGGGCCGGTGGAGTGCGCCATGTGGAGTTTTCCTCAATGAATGAACAGGAAGCGGCGGCTGCCACCGGAGGATTGCTGCCACGATTTGTTCCAGGACCCGATGACGATTCCATCACCGCTGAAATGAACCGGCTTCAGGGACTCGAAATCATCGGTCAACTGATTGATGAGGCAGGCGAAATGGATCTGGTGGCCGAGATCATGGGCGAAATGCCAGAATACATGTCCACAACCTTGAATGATCTTCAACTCGCCAACTTGCGATTTCCCCAGTTGGAGCGTGAGGAGGATCGCAGCATTCGTCCTCCCGGCACCTTCCGGGAATTAGGCCTCATTTCCTACGCAAATCATGACAATGCTCCTCTGGCCATGCTTTACCTGCATTTGCGTTCCACTGCGGAAGCAGATCCCCTCTCTTCCTCCGCCCAGGATCTGAAAGCACTCATGGACTTTGCAGGCTGGAAGGATGCCCTGCCTACGGAGATCAACGCAGAACTCCTGGAGCACCTGCAACAAGCACTTTTTCAAACATCTTCCCGACTGGCCGTACTGATGTGCAG
>Ga0157373_10000455_pt1 | contig 32399 bp, 43 predicted proteins | sample C65metaG_FD_113460 | JGI IMG/M metagenome (GOLD analysis project Ga0157373, IMG submission 113460) | Corn rhizosphere microbial communities from Kellogg Biological Station, Michigan, USA - C6-5 metaG | ecosystem: Host-associated > Plants > Roots > Rhizosphere > Soil | place: USA: Michigan... | reverse complement strand
GATACGGTGAAGTGTCCGAGTGGCTTAAGGAGCACGCCTGGAAAGTGTGTATACAAGAAATTGTATCGAGAGTTCGAATCTCTCCTTCACCGCCAAATTTGAAACGACTAAACCCCTGAAAACATTGAAGTTTTCAGGGGTTTTGTGTTTTCAGAGGGCCAGAAAAGGCCCATATGGGAACATCCATGGGAACAAAAGGCGCTGCCGTAGTCCCAAGCAGACCTGTCTTGCCTACTTCTGAACGAATCGCCACCAACCTATGACGCTGACGACCTAAGGACTGTTTTAAGAGGGAAGCGCCGTTCATTTGTGTTCGCCTGACCCAGCTCAAAATCGTGTCTGGGTCAGGTCGAATTAAGGGCGTTAATTTAGTGCTATGCCCAGCCTGGCGGCTCAGGTGTCGTCAGCGGTGGCGGTGGCGGTGGCGGTGGCGGCGGTGTAGGCGGTGGTGGTGGCGGCGGTGTAGGTGGTGGTGGCGGTGGTGCTGGCACAAGTCCCAATAGTTCGACTACCTTACTCACCAACTCTGGGTGAATAGCGGTAAGAAATTCGTTAGCGAGCTTTACGTAAAAATCGTTGACATCGTCATCGGATATTATCCAGCCTACTTGAGCGTTTTCTATTGCAGCTTCGAACAGTTTGGTAGCGTCGTCGGCGTCAAAATAGCCAATAAATTTAGTAAGTTTGGCGATGGCGAGGTGTGTTGCACTGAAACTATTACTAACTTTTAGTTGCTCAATTGCTTCATCTTTCTGCTTGATAGTGGCTAAATCTGTAGGGTTTTCAAGTCCGGCTGGTACTTTCTCTCCTATTTCCGCTGATATTGCCCCTGGCATCGGCGGAGGAGGTAACGGAGCTTGTGGTTGTGGCGCTACATTGAGGATGATGGTTGGCTGCTCAGCTAGCTTTTCATAATGTTCAATCACGGATTTTATATTTTTATATATGTGAAGTGATCCTCCGTCCTTCCTATTTGACCACTCCTCGGAAAGATAGCGCTTAGCTTTCACTGATCTTTTGTCTAAGTTTACTAGGGGGGAAGCGTAATCTCCGTCTTTTGAAACAATGTGCAAGTCGCCAGACGGAACCTTCTGAAGGAGGGTTTCCCAGTTGTATCTGTCGCCAACGCCATCTCCTTTCCCTGGAGGGTTACCGCGCTGAGATCGTTCGATCGCGAGCTTGAATATTGAATCATCCTCCTCGTACTTTTTTGATTTGTTAAATATTTCTTTTATTTTTCGGTCAACCGGTAAATCGTTCTGTAACGCTAGGCCAGTAGCGTTTGCAATCAAGGTTTTTTTTGCAGATTCCGCATTCCTGATGGCCTCCTGATAAATATTAGCTGCCTCAGTTCCTCGCATATGATTTGGCACCGCGTTTGGTAGTTTGCTGCTTTGAAAGTCTGTAACTGCAATGTGCAACTTTGATTCTCGATTTCGTTCAAACTCATTTACTACCTGTATTGGCAGGTGCAGAACTATTTTGTCTGGACTGATATTCTCTAGTAATTGATCTATTACCCCATCGTCGTCTTCCGGGTATGAGTAGAAATTCAAGAAAATATTTGTATCTATGAATAAATGCATTACCGGCATAAGCACTTCCTTCGCTTTGAGGACCGAGTCGTTTGCGTAGATCATTTCACAGAGATCCCGGTTCTGACTAGAGATCAAGGGCGTGCTGCAGCATGCCGATTACGTCCGGGCCGTCTTCGTTGATCCACATGCCGTAGTGCTGGCGGATCATGTTCGCGCTGGTGTGGCCCATCTGTTCTGCGATCCAGTCGACCGACGCCACGCCGGTGGTGAGCAACTGGCTGGCGTATGTGTGTCGGCACTGGCCAGGACCGCGATAACGAACGCCGGCCGCTTTCAAATGAGCTTTGAAGAACCTGTCCCTCACGACGAAGTCGCTGACGTGCGGCAGGCCGCTCTTGGTGTTCAGGAATACAAAGTGCAGCTTGTGCTTGCGTACAGTCTTGTTGTCGCGCTCGACGACGTCGACCGTGTCCACAGTCTTGAGCTGGTTGATGGCGTCCAACTTGCGCAGGGCATCCCACGCGGGTTCCAGCAGGCGTACTTTGCGCGTCGAGCGCCGGGTTTTAGTCACTCGATAGGCGCCCCGCACCTTGGACCGGCGAAAAGTCACTGTGCCCTGTTTCAGATCGACGTCCTCCCAGGCCAGTGCAATGGTCTCCGACACCCGAGGGCCAGCCCAAATCATGAACTGCACCATCAGCAGTTCCTGAGTGCGGCTGGTGTGAGTGTTGAGGATCTGCTTGATTTCCGCCCGGGTGAATGGGTCGGGCGCCTCAGGATCGGGTAGACGGACGAATAAACCCTCGGTTGGGTCGTGCGCGACCTTCTTCCGGGTGCGGTACAACCGGAACACCTGGCGCACATTACTGATGATGTCGCGGATGGTCTTGTTCTTCAGCCGCTTCGACAACGGCCCCTGAATCCACTCCTGCAGGTCCAGGTGGTCAATCTGATCGATCTGAACGTCTCCCCAACGCGGCCGCACATGCACCTCGGCCTTGTTCTTATATCCACGGAAAGAGGTAGCGGCCACGCTGTTGCTCTTGATCGTGAGCCAAAGGTCCAGGTAATGCCCGAAAGTGTTCTCGGCCAGCTTGGTCGATTCGGGAAAATGTCGGCGGTAATCGAAGGTACCGGCCTGGATTTCGTACTCGATCACTGTCACCAGGCGCTTTGCATGCTCCCGGTTTTCTGGTGTGTTGCCGCCGGGCACCAGTTCGCGGCACAGCTCGCCATTGAAACGAAAATAGACCCGTACCGAATTGCCACGGGCCTCTACGCCATCTGCCATATGCGTCCCCACGCTATATATCGAAAGATTCTTCCAGTCGAAAGAAAAAAGGCCCTTCGCCGGGCCTGATGTATTGCGGGTTTAGTGTTGCCGATCACTGCTGGCGAAGTAACCAGAACAGGCTGGCACTTTTTCTAGGTGCCGGTGTGACCCCGGCTTGGGCCTCCTCGGCCCTACGCTTGGCGTTGGCTGCCTGGCGCGCCTTGCTGCATTTCTGATGGTTGCCGTGGGCGCGGGATCTGTTGCATTGGTCGCAGACGCCGGTTAAGTCAAGGTTCCAGGGGAACGATTTGCCGTTGTTCATGGTTTACCCCACTCACATCCGAAACGGTTGATGAATGAATACCGGCTGAGCCTTATGCTCTGCGGGTTTTGCGCTGTCGCCTTGGACCTCGCAGACAAAACGATGCCGCTTTTGGTTGGGGGCCGTCAGCGCCTCTGTCAGCCCAGGTAAGGCGTCGGCGCATTGCTCATAGGCGGTAGGGCCGCTCAAGCTATCAGCCCTCACCACCTGGCAATCCGTACGGGTCGCATCCGCGCACAGGTAAAGCAAAAGAAACACGGTCATGGTGCGTTCCCCGCGCCGCAGTTCGGGCATTCATCAAAGCGCTGGCGCTCGCTGAGAAAACGCCCGCAACCTTCGCAGTTGAGTCGGTCGCTGCAGATGCGGTTGCGCGGGCGCTTGAGCTTGGGCAGCTTGAGGGCGACGGAGCGCATTGCCAGCTTGTGGTCGAGCAGCGCAGCCCGGACCACCGGCCGTGAACGCTCGACGATGTATCCGCATGGCCAAAGCTCAAAGCCTTGTGCCAAGTACTCAGCGGCATCTGCAGCCCCTGGATGGATGGCGTCTTCCAGATTGCCTGTTGGACCTTTGCCTCCGCGCCACACCAGATCATTGCCGTCCCACTCGCGTGCGTAGGCCACATACACGCGGCCGTCTTCGTTGCGGTAGGCCTCGGCCTCTGACTTGGTGAGGTACTGGCAGTCAACCCCGACCTCTGCCCGGGTGCGAACGTACTCCACTGGCCAGGGCAGGTCGGTTTCGCGGCATTCGTACTGCTTGACCGCTGGTTCGCGGTTGAACTGCTCAGCCTCGTTGAGGTTCGACGTATAGCCGCCACCCTCGCGCCAGAACATGGCCCTGCTACCCACATTGCTGCGGCTGTCCTGCAAAAAGAATTGGTCAGACATGACTAACCTCCTGCTGCGCTACGCTCAGAGCGATATCGCCGACGGCGAATGGGGTTGTGATAGCCTGTGCGGTGCTGCCTTGGGGTTGATTCACTTGCATGGTGGTTCTCCTTTTGGTGGCAGGTGTTGGGGAGTTGGCGCTCCTCGACACCATCTTTCAGGCCTGTTTGGCCTGGTCTTGCTCAATGATCGTTATGACTTCGTCTCTGTCTTTCGCATAAGCGAAGGGCAGTTCGCCTCCTGGGCGAGTGACGGGGTAGCACGACTCCGGCAACCGGCACAACGCGACGGTGTAACCGCTGTCGGTAACCCAGCAGTTCTGCTGGACTTGCCCGTCCCTATTGCGTTTCGGCGCCCATTTCATGCCCACGTCCCTATTAGTTCTTCCCAAATGGCATCGCCGTTGGGGATGTACGTGTGCACCTCCTGCTCTGGCGAGTAGTCGAGTTGCAGCACCGCCAGACAGTCGTCGAACAGTGCCGTGTCGAGGCCGCGCAGACTGGTCAGGACAAAGGGGTAGTCGCGGCCGTTGTAGAGCCCGAGCAGGAAGCGACCGATAACTGCGCTCTGGCCTGTATCGCGCTGGGCGACAGGGACCAGCCGGGCCAGTGCTTCGATACCGGCCTTGCGGATGGTCGGGCGCTTGGCTTCGAACTCCTGCAGTTGCTGGAACCAGTTGATCTGCTGTTTTTGGGCAGATGTAGTCATGCGGGTTCTCCTTTCGAAGGCCGTGTCAGTAGGGGATGGTGTCGAAGAAGGCGATGTCGTGAACCAACTTCCTGGTCTCAAGCTGAAGGTGCTGCGGAACAGCGAGTAGATTGCAGAGCAGGTCAACCAGACAGATCATCTGTGCACAGTTGAGGGCTGTGCGCCCGTTGAGGTCCGCCCCGTATTTACGAGTGAGCTGGCCTTGATATGCGGGTAAAAAAGCCTTGAGACTGCTGCAAATCCATTCACCAGACTGCGCAATCTCGATACCGAACGCACTTGCCTCAGCTGCGTCGACGTTGCCAATGGCTTCCGGCCGGATTCTTGGCGTATGGGCGTCGTGAGCTGAGAGATCGACCGTCACCATTCTGCTGGTGACCGCATCACTGCATTCCAGCCGTTGGCTGGCGGTTATCACTAGGGCGCCACGGAATGTCACTTCGTCACCAAGGCCATTCCCCGAGCGAAGGCTCACGCTGCCCGAGCTGAAAAGTGGCTTCAATTCATCCCAATCAATGGACTGGCCTAACTCGCCTTGTTCCTCGCAAATGACAATCCGCTGCCCTGCGCTGGCAAACGTGCGCGCTCGCCCGGCTGGAGTGGAGTGCCCCAGAAAATTGGAATACGGCGTTTGCCCGTTCAGCTTTTGGAGGTAGTCCAGTAGCAGGCTTTTGCCGCTGCCGGCGGCGCCGACGATCTGCAGGAACGGGAAACTGGTCTGTTCCTCACGAATTCGGCCGGCGTGCACGGCCCCCATCCACCAGGCCATAGCCAGTACTCCGCGCGCGCCGAAGAAGGCGACAAAGTCGTTGAAGCGGATGGCCGATTTGAGTTCGTTTTGCATGGTGCTGCTCCTGTTGTTGCGGTGGTTAAACGCCCTGGAATACCCAGCAGCGAATGGTTTTCGGTTTGTCGAAGGCGTCGAGGGACCGCGCCGAGTTGACGGGTTTGTTCGATTCCAGAAACTTGGGTGACTTGCTGGTCTTGAGCAGGCGCTTCAGGTCGCTCAACGGGGGAACTTGCTGCCGCTTGTTTGCGGCCATTTCCACGAACTCGTTGAGGTTCACGGCTATCAGGCCGTCCCGGCGGGCGTGGTTGAGTGCGCCTTTCTCGTCCATGCCATTGAGGAATTCGTACAGGTCCCAAAACTCGCGCACGGTCGGGTGGTCGGCGTTGATGGCCTGCTGCCGCTCCAAGGCCATACGGTTGATTTCAGCGTGCGCAAGTGCCTTACGGCGGTCTCCCAGCGGCACGACGCCGGCCAGTGCGTCCACCAGGCTGCGCAGCTGTGCGTGGTTCTTGGCGATACGCACGGTGCGCACGCCAGGCAGGGCCAGCAGCTCCTGTTCGTAGCCGGAGGTGTTTTCTTCCATCAGCCGCATGGTTTCGCTTTCGCGCTGCAGCGCCTTGACCAGGAAGCCGCTGATGCTGTCCATCGGCATGCGCTCCAGCTGCTCGGCGTACTGCTTGGTCTCTGGCGTGTGGTGCTCACGTGTCAGGTGGACGTGGCAGATACGCTGCAGGATTGGTTCCGAGGCGTTCACCGGGTTGTTCTGCGCGATCAGCAGGGCGGCGCGAAACGGCGGTTCGTGGGTGTCGTTGCCGTTGTTTTTCACACCGGTGGAGCGGACGCTACGGCCGTTGTAGGCGGTTTTCAGTTCGTCCCAGTCGAAGTGTTTAACCGGTTGGCCTTCCTTCTGTTCACGCTCTGACTCGATCAACACCACCGGTAGGTTGCTGACCTGCGAAAAGTTGCGCGCGCGGCTTGCGGCGGTCGCCTTCGACGGGTCGAAGCCTTCGTAATCAGTACGCCCGACCGACTTCCAGAGCAGCTCTACCAGGGTGGTCTTGCCCGAACCTGCTTCACCCACCAGCTCCAGGAACATCAGTGACTTGTGGATCTGGCGGATCTGCTCGGCGTGCAATGCGCCCAACCACCAGGCCAGCACCACCAGTCCCTGTACGCCAAAGCAGCGCCAATAGATGTCGAACCAACCTTCGTTGTAGGCGTTGAGGTCGGTGTTGATGTGCAGTACCGGTGACTGGCTCTGCGACTTGATGCTCAGCTTGCCGAGGTCAAAAAAGTCTTCCTTGTTGCGTACCTGCACTTTGCCGCCGTAGAAGGCCAGGTCGTTGAAGACATAGGCGCCGTGGTCGCGGCTGTAGCCGATCCATTCGATCGTGTTGACGGTTTTGAGGCAGTCGAGCTGTGGCGCCAGAATCCTTTTCAGCTGCTGGGCGCTCCCCTCAAACATTGCGCCGTTGGAGACGTTGAGCAGGCGGTTAGCGAACTCAGGTGCTGACGTGAGCTGCTTGGCCGTGAACGTGCTCTTGATGGCCGGCCCCTGCGGGCGCTCGATGCGGAAGTAGTACCAAGCCTCGTCGGTCAGGTCATTGCGCATGTAATACAGCGCTTGGAAATTGCAGTTGGCGATACTGGTCACTGAGCCCGACTGGCGCAGTGCCTTGTAGCGCCGTTGTTCATCAGTGAGCAACTGGTCTTCATGTCGCTCAGAGCTTTCCAGATCGCTCATGGCGCGGTCGTACTTATCAATGTCCAGGCGAAACCAGTACAGACGCTTGCGGAACGTGAAGTTGAATTCTTTGCGCTCGTCGCGCAGGTAAATGAGAAAGCCTTTTTCCTCAGCAGAATCAGCCAGCAGCAGGTCGCCGTGGTGGCGTGCTTCATCAAGGTCCTGCTCGATCTTCTCGGCGCGCTTGTCATCGCCTTCGATCGACTTCCACCGCAGGTGCAGGTCGTTCCAATCAACCTTCTTGCCATTGGGCTGGGGGATCACTGCCGCCTTGCAGGTGAAGCCTAGGTCGCGAGCTTCCTTCGCCCAGCGGCGCATGTTGGCCTTGGCAACTGGCTCGTTATCAAGCGCCCAAACCAGCACCGGCAGGCGCTTGTCTGCGTCGTGGCGCAGCTTGACCAGGGCCTTAAGCGAATCAATTGGGCACGGCGCACTGGACATCATCGACACGGCCGATACGTCGTTGTGCACCAAAGCGATAGAGTCAAAGATGCCTTCGACTATATACAGCTCGTCCCCTTCCAGCAGGTCTACGCTCGGCGGGCACCACCAGACGCCTTTGTAACCGGGCTGGCCTTCGCCAGTCGGACGGAAGCGCGCTTTCATCTTGCCGAACCGGTCAGGCCGATCTATCAAGCGCTCCCAGTAACCGCCTTTCTCAAGGGCAAAACGCACCGTGGCGCTGCCGATGTTCTGCCGGCCATCCCAGTAGTTGTCCTGGCTGAACCAACCTGCGATCAGCTCAAATTTGAAGCCCCGTGCAAACTCCAGGTAGGCGCGCGCCGTGGCAAGCGGGTTGTCAGGTGTCGACGGAGCCGTCTTGCTCCAGTCGTTGAATAAGTCGTCGTAGACGTCTTTGACGTAGACGCGGTGGTCGCATTTCTCTGGCCGCCCGCAGATCAGCGTCCAGGGAGAGTCGTAGAACGTGTACAGGGTCTTCTGGCGGCAGGCCGGGCAAACACCCTTACGCATGTAGTTGGTGTTGGCCATGTGCTTGAGCTGGTAGTCCCGCTCAATGCGTTGGATGACGTCGGCGCGCAGCCGTTGTTCCATTTCCATCGTGGCTTACTTCGCTTCGTCGAGACTGTGTTTAAGGGCGCCAATCAGGCTTTTACGTGCGGCCATCGCGGGGAAGGCCACTAGCAACGAGCCGTGCCGCAAACCCTCGGGGATCAGGCGAAAGCGGTCGTCATACCAATGCTCGTTGAGCAGCACCGCGTATTGCGCACGTAGCTCAACGAGCAGTGCCTCAGCGTGGTCGCGGGGCAGTTTTGCGGTGATGGCGATGTCGATTTCCATGGTCCACCTCGGATTGCGGGCAAAGCTCACCCAAACCCATCGGGAATGGGGTAGGGCGGGTGTTTAAAGGGAAGCGTTACTGAGGGTGTGGCTTGTGTACGGTGCTGCGCTGGTCGAGCAGTTTCTGCGGTAGAAACCGAGCTGAAACCGGGAAGCGTTGGTCCGCGAGAACATCCACCAGGTGGACACGGGTGCTGTCCGACCCGCTCGCCCAATCGACGCCAATCCAACGGCGCTTTTTGATCACCTGCAGTTCTGTCCAGGCGTTGTGGACAAGTTTCGGTGCCATGAACACGGGTACTTCCAACGCAAGTGTCAGGTGGCGAATGCAGCGATCAAACAACAGATCGGAATCCACCAGGTGTTCTGCCTCATGGCGTTGCAGGTATGCGAAAGCAGCGTGTTGCATGCTGCTGCGGTAGTCATGAGTCTGTTGATCAAGGTTCATCACGCACGCTCCATATCCAGTTGGTCCAGCAGATCAGGTTGATCGTTTTTCGACTTGAGGTTCTGACGGGCCAGGAGTCGAACTTTGGTCGGCGCCGTGGGCAAAACCGTCAGGGGTCGCTCAATGCCCGAGGGGCTGAGCTGATACTCCCAAACCAACGAGCCGGAGAAGGTGGCACCACACAGCAAGTTGGTGCATTCCGAGTACATCGAGCGGAAGCAGGGCGTCTGCCCCTCGGAGGTACGGATGCGCATGGAACTGTTGCAGCAAGGGCACACCAGCTTGTATGTACTCACTAAACGGCTCCCTGGCTGTAAAGCTGGATGGTTGCGAAGACTTCGGCGTACCGGGCTGACATGTACGTGATCAGGGCGGCGACAATCGCGTCGGCCTCACGTTTTTCTATAACCCCGTCATCCAGCGCCGCAGCCATGATCTGATCGACCTTGCCCCGCTGAGCCGACGCTTTGAGCGAGCGGCTGTACAACTCGACGTTGTCCAGGGTGTCCGGGAGGCTCAGGGGCACGAACATGCCGCCGTACATGGAGGCGATGTAGTCGGCAAGGTAGGTAGTGCCAGCGACCTGCTCGAGGCGATGAATGTGTTCGTCCGCCAGTGGGCGACTGCCTGCATTCTCGTAGGCCTGGTTATCGAACTTCTTAAGCGGCATGCCGAGGTCAGCCGAGGCGTACTGCCGACCGCCAGGGTAGGCGCCTATGACGGCCATAACGACGCTCTTTCTGCTGTCTAGAACTGGGCGTTTCATCTTCTGGTTTCCCCTTGGAGCCAGAGGCCCTAATTTGCAATCTCGCCGTCTTTGATGCCGAGCAGTACGGCAGCGCGATGAGCTTCACCGCGCAAGCACTTCTTCTGTCCGTTCAAAACCGCGTAGACCGTCGATGGGTTGAATTCATGTTCTTCGGCCCAGTCTTTGGCTGATATCCCGAGACGTGCGAGACGATCACGGGCCTCTTGGCATGCTTGCTCGATGGGGGATGGGTTCGGCATAGTCTCGTTTCGTGTGGTTTCGTGTGATGACAGGGGAAGAATATTCAACGAGCGTTGAATAGTCAACTCAATAAGGGGTCGTTTTGTTGAAAATCGGTGAAAGGCTGAGGGAGGAGCGCGTACGCTTGGGATTCAATCAAGCGGATTTCGCCGCTATTGCCGGTGTGGCAAAGACCTCTCAGTTCAACTACGAAAAGGGCGATCGAAGTCCTGATGCTGATTACCTCGCCGCTGTTGCGGAAAGAGGTGTGGACATCCTTTACGTCGTCGTTGGTCAGCGACTACCTGTCGCAGAACCGACGCTGTCTTCTGACGAAGTTGAGATGGTCGAACAGGTGCGAGCGCTAGACGATGACGACAAAGGGGCAGTGAAGAGGCTGCTCCGCGCGTTCAATCGAAAACAATAGGGATTGTCGGAATGATTCAAGGAATGAGAGCTTCAGTATTTATCGGCGCACTTCTTTTTTCCCTGGTGGCGCACGCTGACGTGAGGGTCAAGACGGTATCGAGTGGGGATTTCGGCGATGCTTGGCCGTTCACTGTCGGCAGCGTCGACCTCATGTGCGACGGCCCGTCACCCAAGGCACTGGCGAGAACGGCTGACGGAACTGTTTACGCGCTGAATGGAAGCGCCCGATCCCAGGCTAGGAGTCGCGGTTGGTCAGACGGACAAGACATTACGAAGCAGGACCCGGCCATCCCGGCCATTAAGATGGACTACAGCCAGCTCGTACAAATCGCGCAGGACTTATGCGCTAAGCCTTGATCTCTTTGCTAAAAATTGTGACGTGGGCTGGTGGCACTCCCACACGCACTGAAAATGCCTCGCACCTCCGGGTGCTTTAGTTGGCACCTAGGTTGGTGCCGGGCACTCGGATGTGCTGAAGGGAGCAACACATGTCTACGAGTAAAAAGGTGCAGGCCGAGCAGTCCGACAACGTTGAATTTGGGGATCTGAATCAACGTGAAAAGTTAGTGTTGCAGATGTTCCGACAACTTGATCAGCAGCAGCAAAAGGACATTCTGCGATTCATTGGTGTGCTGTTAAATACTTAATGACTGAGGAACCCGGCTGTGCCGGGTTTTTCTTTTTACGGCGTGCCGAATATCACACCCCCACTGCTTGCATCCTCTTCCACTCACGATCTACCGCTCGCTTAGCCGTCTTTTCACTCGCATACAGCCAGCGCAACCGCCTCGGCCTTGTCTGATCACCCGCAGTAATCGTTTTTTCTTTCCCGGTTTTCTGGTCGCGGTAGTAAGCGATGATCCCCGTGTAATCCCCCTTGTTCTCTTCTGCCAGGTCTTCAACGTTGTCCTCTGGCAGCATGCTTTCCAGCTCCAGGCTGACGGTGTAGCCGCCATCCGGGCTTAGGCTGTGCTGCACATTGCCGCCGTACCAGATGATCTCGTCGATCTCATCCTTAACGCCCTGGAGCGTATAGGTCAGTTCGGGGATCAGATCCGGTCGGCCCATCGCGAGCGTGTAGCTGAGCGTGGCACTGCCGCGCTGCAGTCGTCGGAATTCGGCTCTCGCGGCCCTGAGCGCTGACTGCCGGTCGCTGTAGGTGTGGCGCAGATCTTTGAGATTGTCCCCGCCGCCGGCAATCACTTCCTGTTTCTTGGCGCTGTGCACATCGTAGAAATACGCGCGCACCCCGTCGTAGCTGTCGCGATCTGCCTGTAAGTAGCGGTGCTGGTCGCCGTCTGCACGGGTGAGGGTAATGTGGGGCAGGGGTAACCCGCTGGCCGTCTTGCCGCCGCCGGCAGGGATGCACAGCAGGCACCCGGCCTTCACGCTGGCCACCGCGTCGAATTCTTCGCCCAAGCGGGTAATCAGGTTGGCGTCCGATTCGTTGGCCTGGTCAAGCTGTAGGATCGGCAACGCACCGAGCGCGCCGGCCACGGTCGAGGTGAGGTTGTTTCCCATGGCAATATCGCCGATGACTTTGCCCAGTGTGGTATTGCTCCAGCTGCGCTCGCGTTTGGTCTTCAGCCCTTTGCGCAGATCAGCCGATCGAGCGCGAATGCTGAGCACATCCGGCGCGCCGGTGTGTTCCGTCTCGTCGACGGTGTAGGTGCCCTTGTCGATCAGGCCGGTGTCGCTCCATCCCAGCCATAAGCGAAGCACCGCACCCTTGGGCGGTATCGACAGCAGACCGTCATGGTCACTCAGCGTAATCGTGAGCTGGTCGGCCTCGACGCCACGGTTGTCTGTGAGATCAAGGTTCATCAGCCGCGGGCTCACCTTCATGGCGATATCGATGCCGTCCACTGTGAGACGGAAGGCTGGAACAGGGTAGGCGGCGTCCCGAACGAAGCGTTCCGCCGTATCCACCAGGTAACCGATGACTTTGGACAGCGCAGCCTCTATCACAATAGCCCCCGGAGAATGCTGAGCCCGGTACTGGTAGCAGCGCCGAGTAGGTCGATACGGTCATCGTCGGTACGCTTGAGCGTAAGGGTGAACTCGATGCGCTGTGGCGTGCCGTCTCTGAAAAAAACAGTTTTGGTCTCGCTCAGGCTTTCGATAACCCACAAACCGTATATCCGGCCAGTACCTTCAACCATCGGCCAGGCCTTGCCGGTGTTCGCCATCAAACGCAGAGCGTCCAGGCTGAGCACGCTGCCAGCCAGTTCCGGGAGGATGATGCCGGGGAGGGTGATGGTGTCGTCGCCACGGCCGACAAACTGCAGTGCGGGTGACGCCCCAACGCGGCTGTTGCTGGCATGGCGCCAGTTGGTCTGGCGCTGCAGCTCCTGGTAAGCGAGGGTCGATAGGCTGAACACGAACATGCCGAGGCTGAGCATCATGGTGATTAATCCCGGTCCGATAACTTGCTGCGCTGACGGGCGCGTTTCTCGTTTTCAATCTTGTTGAGTATGGCGCGCAGGCTCTTCTCCATGGCTTGCACGTCCATGCCAGGGGCTGCTTCGATGGTGATCTGGTATGTGTCGTGGCTGTCGTAAACCGTCGATGTGCCCGCGCTGCTGATCGGTGGGCGATCATCGACCGCTAAAGCCGGCATGGCTGTCGCGGTGAGGGCCAGGGTGCCGGCCGCAGTGAGTTGCTTGCCCATGCTCGACAGGGCATTGAGCGGCCCCTTTTGTCCACCCTCCAGGCCCTTTGTCAGCCCTTCCATGGTGAAGCCGCCCAGCTCAGCGAACACCCGCGACGGGCTGTGGATGCCGAGCTTTTCCTTGAACCATCCGATGCTGGAATCACCGATGGAACTGATAGCACCCTTCACGGCGCCGAGCCCGGCGGTCAAGCCGTTGACCAGACCGTTGACGATCATGCCCCCGAATTCGGTGAACTTCCCAGGTAGCTCTACGCCGAAGTAGTTCATCACCCCGGCGAACGCCTGGTAGAACAAGCCAAGAGGACTGAAGTTGGTGATCAATTGCAGGATGCCGGCGAGGCCCTGGTCAAAGCTGGCTTTGATGGTGGTCCACAAATTGACTGCGCCGTTGGCAATCGAGCCGATGCTCTGCAGCAGTGTCATGATCATGTTGCCGATGGCTGCACCGAAGCGCTGGCCCATCGACTGTGCGGCACCGCCGACGTCTTCGACCGGTTTCAACAAGTCGCTGAACCAGCCGATTACCCCGCTGATGCCGGAAGAGATCATGTTGAACAGTGGACGTACGATGCTGCCGAGCAGTCGCAGTGCGAAGCCGATGACCGGAATGGAGTAGGCGGCTTTCGCCAGGCTGACCAGCAAACTGCCGAACTTGCCGAACCCAGCGAGCACCGGCTGCAGGGCTTCGGTGAGCCCCTGCCAGAAGCCGAGAAAGAACCCTTTGATCGGCTTCCAGTACTTGTAAATCAGCAATGCGGCTGCGACCAGGCCCGCGACAGCGGCGATCAGCCACCCGACCGGGGTTGCCAGGATGGCCGCACCGACCGCGCTGATTGCGCTGCCGAGCATTGGAAACACGCTTACTGCCGCAAGCCGCGCGGAACTGATCAGGGTTGGAATGACAGTCACCATGCCGCCAACTGCGCGACTGGCCGTGATCGTCTTCCAGATTCGTCCCATCCGGCCCACCTCTACACCGGCGCCGGAAGCTGCGATACGGGTACCGATCAGTTGCGCTTTGATACCGCCCAAGCGAATGCCAAACATCGCCATACCATAACGAAGCACCGCGAAGGGGCCGAGCATGCTTGCCATGGTCAAGGCCAGTGTGCCGAATACCACGGCGGCAGCTGCTACAGCCGCCACGACTTTGACCAGGCCCCCGGCCAACTTCGGATTTTCCCGCGCCCAGGCACCGACTCCATTGGCAAGTTCGCCCAGCGTGTTGATCAGACTCTTTAGCTCGGGCGCAACTGCGGCTCCGAACTCCGCCATGGCGTTGGTAAAGCTGCCCTCGGCCGCTTCCATGACGTTGGTTAGGGTTCCGAGCTGTTCGTTGACGCGGGTACGCAGATCGGCTTGGCTCTGCAGCTTCTGTTGCACTTCCTGATACCCGGCCAACCCTTTGTTCATCATGGTATTCAAGGTAGTCAGCGTTTCAGCGTCATCCCCAAATAGCTTGGAGATCACCGCAGTGCGGTCGGTGTCGTTCAGTGCCTTAAGCTTCTCTACCTGTGCGTAGAGATTTTCCAGACCTGCGAAGTTGCCGTCATCATTCGTGAACTTGAGCGATACGCCCTTGTTTGCACCGGCTGCAATTTTGTTAGCTTTGTCGACCTTGTCTTGATCAAGGCCCGCCTGGAAGATTTTGCGGAAGGCGTTGCCCGCAGATCCACCTTCCATGCCGGCCTGGTCCATCATGATCAACAGTGGTGCCAGCTCCTTGGCGGCATCGATCCCTGACTTTTTGATGACGTCCATCACTGGTGCGATTTTGCTGAAGCCCTGAAGCATGTTGCCTGGGTCTACGCCCGCGTAGAAACCGCGCTGGATGGTGTCCATCAGGCCCATCATGTCTTTTTCGGTGGTGCGCGTAGCGTCCTGCATCTTGGCAGCGAACTCAGCCGCGTCGGTGGCTTCCATCTTCAACTGCACGCCGAGGTAGGCTGCCGCCTCACCGGTGCCGCCCAGGATGCTCTGCGCGCTCAGGCCCTGGCGCCGAAGCATCGTCATCATATTCTGGAAGTCGGCCGTGGTGCCTGGTAGTCGGTCGCCCAGCTTGGTCGCCAGGTCGGTGATCCTCTGGAAGTCTTCCGACACTTTGCCGGTGTCGCCCATCATCGACACTTTTAGCTGTGTGGCCGAGTCTTCATTTGGGGCAAAAGCTTTGATTGCCGATACCACTGGGCGGCTGGCAGCGTAGCCCGCACCAAGGCTGGCGGCGCCGGATACAGCAACACTGCCAGCCAGGCTCTGGGTTTTATCGTAGGTAGCGCGGGCCTTCGCCAGGCTCTCCTGCTTGCGCCTCAACGCATCCAGGTGCTCCACCTGCACCTTCATGGCCTGGGTGGCGGTGTCGATATCGCGCTTGAGCTTCAGCTCGTGGGCGCCCAGGGCACTGGTGTTTATGCCGGCGTTTTTGAGCTGCACGCCGAGGTTGGCAAGCTTTACCTGCTGCTGGCCGTACTGCTCGCCCAAGCGTTTCGACTCGGCGGTGTGCTGTTTCAGCAGCGCGAGCTGGTCTTTGAACGGGCTTTCCAGGCGGCGGATCTCGTCGCGCAGACTGGCATGGCCGGCACGACTGGTGCGCAACTGTGCGTTGTTGAGTGTGGACCGGTCAGCCAGGGCCTTTTCCTTGGCTGCGAGCTGGTCCAACTGGGTCTTGCGCTCCCGCTGTGCGGCTGTGAGGCGGGTGTATTCGTCGTGCTGCGCTCGGGTCAGGGTATTGCCCTTTTGCATCACGTTATTGAGCGCGGCGATCTGGCTGGCTGATTGGCGGTGTTCGTCGCTCATCAACCCGAGAGCATTGCGTGTGCCGGTGAGTTCGCGCTTGAGGTCGGCCTGACTGGTTTTGAGCGCGTCGACCTTCTGCCGGGACTTGTCGAACAGCGCCTGAGTCGGCGCGAGCTGCTGCCGGACTTTGGCCGTTTCGCGGGCGAGTTCGCCTACCTTGGTGTTGTTGGCGGCGAGCGCCTCGGATGTCGCGCGGGTTGCGGCCTGTAGTTCGCGCCATGCGCCGACGTCGCGTTGCTGGGTGTTGAGTTCTTTCAGGCGGTCGCGAGCGGCTTTGAGGGCGCGGGCGGTTTCTTTGCTACCGCCCGTGATTTTGTTCAGCGGACCTGTGGCTTTGTCGATGGCGCTGAGCAGCACCTGCAGTCTCAGATCATTCGCCATCGTTGGAACTCCGCACCCTGGCGCGCTCGCGCCAGTCCATCAGGTCTTGCAGGCCCAACTGATCCATATCAGCCGGTGCCCAATGAAAAACCACGGCCAGATCGGCCATGGCGTCCTCTACGCGACGAGGGATGCATCCGTCTTCGCCGACTTCTGCAACAAAAAACCAGAGATTTTGCTGCTCAGGGCCAGCAGGTCGGCCGGGTCCATGCCGGCGACTTCGACGGCGGTGAGGCTCGGAGAGCTGATGCGCGGCAGAACCTTGATCAGACTGCCGACGTCCATCTGCAGCAGCTCCACCAGGCTCACGCCGCGCAATTCACCAGAGTTCGGCTTGCGCAGGGTGATGGTCTCGATGCTGGTGGTGCCGCGACGGATCGGTGTGTCGAGGGTGACGGTGTTGTCGTCGGCCAGCTGCTGCACGTCGGGCTGTTCGATAGTTTCGTTCTTCATTGGATTTGCTCCTGGTGATTAAAGGGTGCGGCTTGATCAAGGGGGGGCGGGTCAGATGCCCATGGCGGTGCGATGCTTTTCCAGCATGTCTACACCGTTGACCTTCTCGACAAAGTTGAGCAGGTCGATTTCGATGATTTCTTCGCCATCCACGGTCAGCTTGTAGTAGCTGCAGGTGGTGGTCATGGAGTGCTCAGTGTCTTCACCGGGCTGGGCGTCACCCATCTCGATGGTTTCGTGGCGACCGCGCACGACCACTTCCACGTTGCTGACTTCGCCAGTGTCGTCCTGCTGGTATGGGCCAGAGAATCGCAGGGCCACGCTGGAGGCGTTGACCGCGCCGAACTGGCGCAGAGAGATCAGATCGAGGCCACCGGTTTTCCATTCAAACTGGATGCCGTCATCGGACATGCCCAGGTCAGCCTTGACCGGGCCGTTCATGCCGCCGCCGCGATAGGCTTCCATCTTGCGGCCGAGGGAGGGCAGGGTGAGGGACTTCACCAAGCCGAGGTAGCTGTTGCCGTCATTGAACAGGTTGAGGTTTTTGAGCTTGCGTGGCATTGCCATGGCGGTGTTCTCCGGGATACGGGGTCAGGGTGAACTCCCCTTGCGGGGAGGCCCGGTTTAGCTGTTGATGCCCTTGGCGAAGTCGATCAGATAACGGTCGGTGATTCGCTGGCGGAAGGTGAGGTCTTCAAGCGGGGGCACAGGGGTGTAGTCGTAATCAACCCACAGCTTGCCGGCCTTGAGGGTGTCCTTAGTGTTGACGTCGTCGGGATACCAGCAGCTGCCGCCGATCAGATAGCCCTGGGACTTCAGCTCGCGCATCTTGGCGTTCACGCCTTCGACCAGATCGCGTACCAGGGAGGCGTGCATAGGCCTGTCGATAGCCCACATGTGCGCTTCGCCCATGGTGTCGGCGATGATTTGCGCGGTGCGGGTGTAGTTTTCGAAGGCGAACAACGGGTCATCGCTGCAGGTGCGGCTACCCCAAAAGCGGAAGCCGTTGGCGTTGATCAGGGTGGTGACGTCGTTGCTGTTCAGGTAATTGGCGTCCGTGGCCGGGTTTTGCAGATCCCAGAACACGTCGGCGCTGATACCGGTCACGCCGCTGACGGCCACGTTGGACAGGGTTTTATGCCAGCCTGTCTCCTGATCGATCTTGGCGCGCAGGCCCAGCGCACGGGCCACAGCCGAGGCGGTGGTGGTCTTGTTAGCGACGGTGTCCCAGTTCTGGAAGTCCGGCCAAATCACCATCATTTCGCGGGCGCCGAAGTTCGCGCGGTAAGCGACCACCTCTTCCTTGGTTTTGCAGCCCCAGGCGCTGACGTACGCAAAGGCCCGAAGGTCTTTGGCGATCGCGCCGAGTGCGGTGGCCACCGGCAAACTGTCCAGGCCAGGCACGCCGAGGATGCGCGGGGCCATTCCCACGCGTGATTTGGAGGCGAGCAACGCTTTCATGCCGGTGTATTGGCCGGTCGGGGTGGTGCCGCCGATCAGGGCGCTGGTGGTGGCCGCTTCGTCGGCGCCTTCTTTGACCCGTACGACGATGACATAGGGCTTGGTCTGGTCGGCGATGCCTTGCAGGCTCGCGGCCAGGGTGCCCTTTACGCCGGCTTTGCCGACTGCAGTCTGCACGTTGGTGATCAGGACGGGCGTGTCCAGAGGGAAAACGAGTGGGTCCGCATCTTCAGCCGTGCAAACCATGCCGATAACTGCGGTGGGAATAGTGCGAATGGGGCGGGTGCCGTCGTTGAGTTCGATGACCCGCACGCCGTGGAGATAATCGGCCATGGGTTGGTGCCTGCGCTGTGATGGAATGACAGTGCAGAGGTTGCCGCGCGCGCGCCTGCTGGGCGAGCGCGGCACCTTGTAGGGGCCGCGTTTACAGGAGGAGTTCTATTGAACCTGATCTTTGATCCAGTCGGGAGGTACTGGACGGTTGTCGGCGTCTGGAAAATTGTCTGACTGAGGCCAGTCGCGCAGCTGCTGCATGTACGTCAGCAGTTCGCCATATTGGTCGGCGTTGAGGGTTGTCTCGCCACCCAGCTCGGCCTGGTCCCGGTGGCGCTCGCGAAGCCACGCGACACCCTGAAGTTCCAAGTCTCGCCAGCGGCGCTCTTCCATGGCCGCTTCTTCTGCGGTCGACTTGGGTAGAGTTTGCCCGCCATCGGCCACCCATTCCAAGTATGACACCCAGTCCTTATTGCCCATGTCCTCCGGGACAAAAACCTGATCAGTCAGTCGCTGAACACCTGCTGGAGTAAATTTGTACGTAACATCATTCATCGTCATTACCTCAAAGTTCCGCGTCGGCGGTCCACTCAATTTGCAGGGTATAGCCAGGAATGGACCCGGCGGGCGGCAGGCACGAAAGCGCAAAGCCTGTCGCCCATAAGCTCTGGATATTCGTGCCAGTGCAGGGTTTTACAGAGGATTGCGCCCAGATCTCCGACGAATTTTCACCAGGTGAAAACAATTTCAACGTAGGCACCACACGTTTCACTTCCCGGAATTCCATACGCAAAGCTGACTGTGAGGCCTGCGCTGCGGCGGATTGCGTGAAGGTGGCTATACAGGTGGACGGCCCGTTGTTGGATTTGAGGGGATGATCCTGCAGGAACGACTTTTCGAAGTAGCGCAGGCATGCGCGGTACTCCTCCTGATGCGTCCTGTAATCGTACGGAGTCGCCACGCTGCCAGGCTCGATCTGAACGTTGGTAATGTCCGTGTAGTGGGCACCAGTCCCCCAGCTGGCAAAGATAACTTCCAGGAAGTCGTTGGCGACGCCTTTGTTCTTGTTCACCACCCCACCCAGATCGAGGGTAACGACGTACTTTTTGTATACCGTGGTCAGCTCCACCGAGGTGCCCACATCCACGTTCGGCTCGGTTGAATTCACCCCAAAATTTTGACGAAGAATCACTGCGCACGTATGTGGAACGCTGGTTTTCATATAGAACGAGACGGTCACCTTCCCGCCAGCCAGCGTTTCGACGTTCTCGATGCGCTGACTCAGGTTCCAGCCCTGGCCTTCACCCTGGCGCGAAAGTCTCAGGGCAAATTTTGCCTCGTTGATATTGGCGTCCTGCTCGAGCGGCAGTTGGCTCCAGTTGCATGTGGCGTTTTTTGGGCTGTAAATCATCCAGCGGTCCGGGCCGAACGTGCTTTCGGGGTCACCGTTGACTTTTCCGACGACGCCTGACTTGCCTCGCTGCCAAATCTGGAACGCTCCATTGATCAGCCGGTTCTTGCGGAAAACGTGCACTGGGAACTGCTGCAGTGGGCTCTCGATTTGGTTGCGCAATGCCTCGGTGTTCGCCACCCGCTTAGATCGGTCATTAACCGGCGGAGTCGGGGCGTTCTGCCCACCTGCCCATTGAAACGAGAGAGGCGTGGTGCCCAACACAATCGGCGCGTCAGTGATCAGTTGCCAGAGCGTGTCGCCATTGGCGGCGCCGCGCTCAACGTGAACCAACAAACCGGGTGTCACCTCCGCGCCGATATCGGCATCCGCAGTACGTGTCCAGATTTCTGCAGTGGTGAGATATAAACCATTGTCTTTGCCCTGGGCCTGGTCCTTCACCAGCACCCGCGAACCCACCGGTACTGCCACGCCGTCGATGGTCTGCGCACCGGCCATGACTACTGGGCCGGTGGTCGCTACCAGCACCGACTGCTTCACATCCTGCTGATTGATGGCGTCAGTGATGGAGTCCGTCACGAACTTGCGAGTGGCGAGCACCACTGCCGGATCAATCATCAGCACCACGTTTGCCGCGCTGGAGACGATGAAGTTCATGCGCACAACTTGTGTGCGGCCCGAGCCTTGGGACATCAGCGGCTTGTAGCTGGGGGCGCAGTTCGCCACTGCGACCAGGTCTCCGTCACCGTCGTACAGTCCAATCTCCCGAATCCACCACCCGCCCTCGTCGGCCGGAATGATCTGTTCGGCGATGAGGATGTTGGCGTTGGCAGGATCGATCGACAGTTTGTTCAACTGCCGACGGCGGCGCTCGTTGATCAACTTCTTTTGGTTACGGTCGGGAATCGGGTCGTTGCCATTCGCATCTCCCACGCCCATTTCGGTGAGTTTCCAGGGGATGCCCAGCGCGTCCGCGTTGGCCTGCTTGGCTTCACCGACAGCGGTGAGAATCGCAAAGAACTGAGAGTTGGGATCAATCATGGGTAGATGTCCAGTGTGTCGATGGAGTGTTCCCGGCCAGGGGCGCCTATGTAGCACTTGAGGTTGATAACCCCTGGTACTGGCGGGTAAATGTCGAGGGTGTCGATGGTGTGTTCGCGCCCAGGTGCGCCGATTACGCCTGTGGTAACGATGTCTCGGAGGACCGGCGGATAAACGTCGATTTCATCGCCGTCGTATGTGCTCGCGAAAATGTTGATGCCACCGGTGGTTTCAAGACTGATAGCCAGGCCAGTCAGGTGGCGCGTAACGGGCCTCGCGTCGTCGATCAGCCAGGTCAGCTCCTGATACATCTCTTCGGTAATGCCGGTTTCCAGCACACCCACCTTGATGGCGAATGTGCCCGGTACGCCGTTCGGTGTGGTTTGCCACCACTCCAGTACTTCAATCAGATAGCCGAGCGGTTCCACCACGCGACGCAGAGCGCCGATGGTGCCTTTGCGCGAGTGGACGTAGTGCGATGACCGGATAGCTGCGCGTTTCGCTGCTTCGGTCCACTTGCTGTCCCAACGATCAACGGAGAAAGCCCAAGCCAGATAGGGCAACAGGTCGACGGGACAGGTGTTCGGGTTGCAAAGCTGTCGCAACGGAACAGGGACGCGCTGGATCTGCGCGAGCGCCTGAGCCGCCTGGCGCTCCAGCGGCGTGGAGTTCGCCGGAAGCAAGTGTTGCCCTGCCATTACTCAACGCCTCGGCTTAATGTGATGCCGGTGCAATAGGGCGCTTGAGCCTTGGTCGCGACGATGTCTACCCAGCCTTCCAGTTCGACTTTGCGCACGCCTTCGACGTGGAGCGCGGCATGGAGCGCCGATTCCGAGACCTCCATGCCCAAGCGGCGCCGTTGATGAACGTAGGCCAGCAGCCGCTGTTCTGCAGCAGCCAGGATAGGTTCCGACTCCGGGCCGCTCGACAGCAAATAGAGCTTGGCCTTGACCTGGTAATTCAGGATCTGCGCGCCCTGGACGGTGAGACGGTCGGCCACCGGCCGGCGATCATCGTCGCTCAGGTAAGCGTTGACGGCGGCAAGTAGCTCGGGGGGCGCCGTGCCATCGCCCAGCAATGACTGAACTGTGACCACGGCGACAGCAGGCGAGGGGCTTTCAGCGGTGGCGTCGGCCACGCGGCCGTCCGCTGCCCTGGCGTGGAAGATGTAGCTGTTGCGCGGGCCGGCAGTACTCAATCCTTCCCAGGCCATCTGCGCACGTTCGCGCAGGCTGTCATCGCCTTCCATCAACGTGAGGATAGGCGGGACGGCATTGGCTTTGCCTTGTTGAATCACCAGGCGCTTGACGTTGAAGTTGCCTGCCAACTGTTCCAGGTCAGTGCCACGCGCGGTGGCGAGCAGGTTGGCAAGCGATGCTTCGTTGACTCGCTGACGCCATACGGTCTCGCGGTAGGCGTTTTCCTGCAGCAGCTTGGTGAGCGGCTCCGACTCTATCTCCAGACGTGCCGCGATCTGGGCCTGCTCGTCGGCAGGCCAGAGGCTGATCATGTACGCCTTTCGCTCGGCCAGGATCTGTTCGAAGTCGATCTGCTCGACGATCTGCGGCGGCGGCAGCTGGCTGAGGTCGATGGCGGCGAAACTGTTCATACACTGCCTCCCAGCTGCAGCGGTACGCTGAGGCTTAGCGGCTCATTGGTATCCACCACAGTGCCCTCCAGATCGATCGAGGCTTGGCCCTGCATGTTCGCTCCCGCGAACTGCACGCGGCTCAAGCTGATGCGGGTTTCCCAGCGCATAAGGGCCATGACCGTGGCGGCGTAAACGCGCAGACGGTTGACGTCGTTGAAGGGGTGATCCACCAGCTCGGGCACCAAGCTGCCGTATTCGCGGCGCATTACACGAGTGCCAATGCGGGTGGTCAGAATGTCGGTGATCGCCTGACTGATGTGCTCGCGCTCGCTGATGGCGCCGCCGGTATGTCGGTTCATGATGGGATGGGCGCCCCGGATTGGTCGCCGCCGGCCTTAACGCCGGTATGCGGGTGTTTAACCAAGCTGACGCCGGCCGCGATCACATCTATAGAGACCTGGACCTGGCCGGTGACGGTCTGATTCCCGGTCTGGATGTAGTCGCCTTTGTGTGTGATGTCGCCGACCAGGTTGATGCCGCCGGTGCTGATCAGATTGGTGGTGCCACCGTCGGCCAGTGTGGCGTTGAGGTGGTGGGCCACGCTGTCGTACTCGATCACCGTGCCGTCCGCGTAGGTACGACGGTGCAGGCCTTCGCGGTTGCCGTTGGCGGGGATGTGGTCACTGAATACGCCGGTCACGGCTATCCCGTTGGCGAGCTGGCCGGATGGGCTGAGCAGGATCACCTGTTCGCCGATAGTGGGCGGGTCCCATTCACGGTCTGATCCGGCGCGCCACGCAAGCCAGGGTAGCCAGGCGGTGGTCAGCGTTCCAGTTGTTACCTGCACGCGCGGCGGCTCCATCTGAACGTCGGCGATGACGCCGAAGCGGATGAGGTTTTCGAGCAGGCGGGCGAGGGCGGCTAAATCGTTCATGGCGCCGATGGTGGCGCCACGCGCGTGCGGGCGCAGCTACGGCGCCTTGTAAGAAGGGGGCTTACAGTGTCAGGTGGGCCAATAAGCTGTCGCGTATCAAATCGAGGTCTTCGTCTGTAAAACCCAATACTTCACGCTGTTCATAGCGCACTTCGGGTGCGTCTCGCTCCGCGCGGTCCTTCAATCCGAACTGGTGAACCCTGGCGATGCGGGAGATCCGCCCGGTAAATCCCACCGTCACGGCGTTGCTATCGCCTCGGGCCTTCATATAGGTCGCGGTTCGCAGCTTTTTGAACATCTCAACCTTACGCCGAATACGGCCTTGCTTGCCGCGCAAATCCCGCTTTTTCCGTGGCGCGAACTTGCTGTCATCAGGGTTTTGCTGTGTCAGTACCCGCTTTTGTTGGCTGCGCCGCAGTTCCTGGCCGATGGAGCGGGCGAGCTGATTGCGGGCGCCTGGCTGGAGCTGTTCCAACAGGCCGGACGCCCACGTCTCTAGCGCTTCCAGCTTATTTGTCATCGGGAACCATCCATTCGCTGGCGTTGCCTTCGGAGCCTGGTACCCAATTCGGATCGAGGTAGCCCGCAACACGTTGCGGCTCGCCGGCATGCTTAACGGTGGTATTGCCTTGAGCGTCTTTGCCTACAACCACGCGTTCCGTCAGGCGCAATGTGAGGCCGAGATCAACTTTTTCTTTATCAAGAATGTCGGCTTCGAACTGAATACCGGTCTGCATTTTTTCGTAGTTCTCCAGCAGCTCCGGTTGGTTGATGCTGATCCATCCCAGTACGGGCAGCATGACGCTGTCAGGGTGACCCGCAAAGGCGGTCAAGATGATCTGCAGATCGTAGCTGTACTCAAAAGAAAGGGTCGCCGCAGCGGTGCAGCGCACCTTGCCGTTGTCGATGAAAATCAGCAAAAGGTCAGGGTTGTGCTGCAAGTCGGCAACGGTGGCCAGCAGGTGGGCGCGCAGGCTTTCGGGCTTGTTCATGGGTGGGCCTGCTGGTGCTTGTAGACCATGTCGACCTGTGCGGCGCAATCGGCCCAGGCGGCTTCGGCGCGGTCTTCGTCGGTGAGGAGGTCACCGTTATTGGCTGGGCTTGTCGCCGGCAGTTGGCACGGCACCACGGCCGGACAGCCAGTCACGGTAAGCTGCGGCGCCGGTGAGGGCGGGGCGTTCACGCAGCCGGCGAGCAGCGTCAGGCAGAGGCCGAGCAGCCCAGTCGCGTAGTTCGTCGTTTTCACGTTTCAGTTCCTCTATGGTTCGTGCGCGCTTTGCCAGGGCCTGGCGCAGCTGGTCCTGCTGGGCGCGCAGAGCGGACTGGCTTTCGCGTTCCTGCTGCAAGGTGGTGGTGAGAGTGTTGACGGTGGCCAGGTTACGGTTCGCGTCTTCGCGGGCTGTTTTGGCGGCGTCATTTGCCCGCGCGGCTTTGCCCTCGGCGGCGTCTATGCGCTGTTGCTGGCCCCAGATCAGCAGCGCCAGGGCACCGAGCAGCGCAATGCCGTACAGAGCCTGGCGCAGGGTACTCACGCCCGGTACCAGCCGAGTTTGTTCATGGCAGCGGTGTCGAGCTGTTTAATCGGGCCGCGTACGATTACTGCCCTTGCGGTGTTCATCAGCTGGATGCACTCGGCCAGCCGCACCATGTCTTCCTGTTCGGTCGATTCCGGCACCACCAAAAGGTCACCGTCCTGCACCCTCAGTTTTTGAACCGCTTCGAAGTCGATCATGCCGCCACCCCTTTCCCGCACTCGCAGCTGGCGTGCCGCTCATAGGCTCGCTGAAGCTTGGTGTCGTAGAGATTGCGCAGGTAGTCCGGGCCGTTGTAGAGACGGGCAAACTCGGCCCATTTGCGGGCCTTCAGGGCTTTGTGCAGCACCGGGTCCGTCTCGATGAAGCGGGTGAAGGCGTCGAATTGCTGCGATTCGCCGGCGCTCATTGCCGCCACAAAGTCCTGCACGTTGGCGTAGCCAAGACGTTGCCAGTGATAGCCCATGATTTGGAAGGCGCCCCAGGAGGCCGACTCCAGCGCGGCCGTGTCGTCGATCTGGCGGGCCATGGCCAGGCGTTGGTGCTCGGCGGTACCGCCGATGTAACCACCGGCCTTCGGGTTGACCAGGGCGGGATTGGTCGCGGCGAGTTCATCGGCATGGCGCTTGACTTCCGCCGGATCGTCGCCAGGGTGTCGAACCTTCGCGAGCTGTCGGTACATGATGTGTCGTTCGAACAGGATCACCGGCTTACCGTTTTCCAGGAAGCCTCTGCCTTTCGATTCCACTTCGTTGACGGCGTAGATAGTCGCCAGCGGCACGCCGAGGCGTTCAGCAGCGGTTACCAGGTCGTGGTTGCGCAGCAGTTGGGCACAGTCGCCGCCTGCCAAACTGGATTGGGTCTTGGTACCGGCAACGCCATCGGCTACCAAGCCAACTTTCAACTGGTAGGCGCGCACGGCAATCTCGGTGGCGTCACCGTAGTGACCGTCCGGCACTAGGTTGGCACCGTACCTGTTGAGGTTCTTTTGCAGAATAAGCACCGCCTGCGAGCGGTCGCCGTGGCGAAGGGTGGTGGTCATGCACTGAGCCTCAACAGGGCGGCGACGTTGCCGCGTGAACGGAAAATCAGGATGCAGAGCAGCACGATGGCTGCGGCCTGGCCGAAGCTCGTCGGCTGACGGTCCAGTAGGATTTCCAGACCGCAGATGCAGAGCACTCCGCCAAACAGGCTTGCCAGAAGGGAGATGCTGCGCCGGTACCGCGCATCCCCTCGGGTGTAACAGGCCAGGCGCAGAGCGCTCAGCAAGTAGGCGATTGCCGCGATCAACTGCACGGCCAGTTCGATGTTCGGCATATCAGGTGCCCCCTCGGATGCGACGCCAGATGTCCCAGATATCCGCCTTTTCCACCCACACCATCAGTTTGATGCTGATCGGGATGACCACCAGGGCACAGAGGAAAGCGCTACCGCCGCTGGTGATGAACGGGATTGCTTGCAAGGCCATGGGTGCGAACAGGTAGCCCACCCCGGCCGATAGGAACAGAGAGCCCAGGCGCTGCCAGACCTTGAGGTCGCGCTTGGTGCTGGTGACCAGCCAAGCGCCGAGGATGGCGCCGAATAGCGCCCCGTCGTCGATGACTGGCGTGACGCTCGCCAAGCCCAAGCCAATAAGCAGGCCGGACACAACGCTGGAAGTCGGATCAGCCATGGTGTGGGTTTCCTTGGTAGCAGTGGGTCAGTCCCATAGGTTCACCATCTGCCGTTGGGGCGCGCTGGTTTGGGCTTCGGGCATGTTGATAACGAGGCCTTGTGGCAGGACGGGACCGCAGTCGGCCAGGCCGGGGTTCGCCTGCAGCACCGCTTCGGTGACCCCCGCGGTTCGGCCGTAATACCGCCAGCACAGGGCGTCGACGGTGTCGTTTTGATTGGCGCGAACGGTGACCGCCATCAGATCAGCTCCACAGTGGTGCGGCTTTTTTCGAGAAAGTCACGCACCGCCCAACGCAGATCGCGGCGGTAGTCATCAATGGTAGGTGCGACCTCTTCGGCCTTGTTGTTGCCGGTGTTGGTGGCGCTGTAGTCGCGAAAGCGTTCGCAGACCTCGGCGCCGGTACCGGCCTCGATCGCGCGGCGGTAGAGGTGTGCCTTTACCGATACGTCTTTGATCCGATCACCTGGTACAGCGTCCAACGTGGCGTAACCAGCTGCCTGTTGAGCTGCTCGCCAGTCACTCAGCTCGCGGTTGAGGTTGATAGCGGCAGAGATCACGGCGGTTTCCAAGCGGGCCGGGGTGACGCTGGAGTCGATGCGCAGGGTGGCGCGCAGGCTATCCAGGTCAATCGACGGCCAGAACGGGTCGGTGTTGATGTGGCCGCTGGCGACGGTGCCGCTGGCTACAAATGCGCTCATGAGACTGCACTCAAAAATAGATCGCCGGTGGTCGGGGCATCACGTTCAGGAGGAGCGGCCTGGCCGATCCGCCCCGAGCCGGCGGGGTGCGTGGGGACGCTCAGTTAGCTGCTGGAGCAGCGTATTTTTTCAGGAGACGCTCGACGCGCTCCAAATCCTTCTTGCCACCACAGTTGGTGTTCAGCTCGATGGCACGGGACAGATATTTTTTCGAGGACTCCAGGTGACACAGGGCGGCCACCTTGCTTTCCGATGTGTCGTCGTCCGAAACCATCTCTGCGAACGCTTTGCCCAGGGCCAGATGCAGCTTGGCTTTAGCCTGGTCGGGCATGTCTTCTTCACCCGCGATTTGCTCAGTACGCAGCAGCAACTTCACGTCGAACGTGCCACCGGCCTTCTGCGCCTTCAGGGCGACTTCGGCAATTTCTTCGGCAACGATGGTGCCGGTAGTGCGTTCGAAGCGGTCAGGCATGAGCAAGGCGTGCTGGATGACGTACTCGGCAATGTCCAGGGCGCCGGCAAAGTCGCCGGCATCCATTCGCCAAACCATCAAAGTGGTTAGCACCTGATCCTGCGCGCCTTTGCCGCCTGCCAGCACGCCTTCCACGTATGGGACGTATTCGGGCAGCAGTTGCTTTTTCAGCTCTGCTTTGCCCTCGGTGGACTGCACCTGTTTCAGGCGCAAGTAGTCCTGCTGGAGCTTCGCCAGGTGCAGTTCGTAAACAGTGGAACCTTCCATGGTCATGGCTGGGCCGGCCACAGCAGCCGCTGCAACGGCGGCTGTGACGCGCTGGAAGTGACGACGGCAAGGGTTGGTCATGGTTGCTCGCCTTAGCTCAGGGTGATGTTTTCGGCCATGGCAGCGCAGCCAAGGTCTTCGATCACGTAGGCTTCATTGACCGACTCGTAGTTTTCAATACGGTCGCGTTTGGCGTTATCCACCACCGTGCGGCGGCGGGTGCCTTCTTGCCAGTAGATCGACAGGTTGTCGAGGCGGGTAACCAGCAGGCCGTTCGGCGGGAAGTGAGGCACTCGCACCGCCGGCAGGTTGCCGATGCGCTTCTGGCTGGTGACGATATCGGCCGCAAGCATTTCGGTCGGCGCTTGGGTTTTGTTGATGATCGGGAAGTACTTGTCGGCCAGCAGCTGGCGGCCGCAGATCACCACCAGGTCGGTGTCTTCCTGGTACCAAGGCTCAATGAACTCGTTGACCATGCTGATTACCAGGGCGTCGATGTTTTCGAAATCTTTGCCCGCACCGATCTGGATCTTGCCGCTGCCGTCGACCACTTCGTTCAAAACGCGAGCGGAGTTTTCTACGCGCATTTTCTGCAGCCAGCCGACGTTCACATCCTGCAGCAGCTTGTTGATGTCCGGTTTAGACGTCGCGGCACGGCTGATGCCATTCCAACCGATCATGATCCGGTTGAGAGCCTGAGCCCTGATGATGGCGTCGCGGATACGGGCTTGGAAGTCTTTGAACTTGGCCCATTGGTCCAGCTTCTGGTAACGCAGGCCGGTATCGAAGTTGGTTTGGGTGCAGGTGTACCCACGGTTGTCCAGGCCGGTAGGGTTACGCGGCTCGCGGTCTTGCTGAGTGGTATCGGTGGTGCCGGCAATTGTGCCGTCGATGCCAATGCCGATTTTTTCACCCGATTGTTCGGACACGCCATACACGTTGATCGAGCTGAGAAACGCGCTCGACTCCTGCATACGGGTTTCCAACGTTTGGGCGACGGCTGGAGCGGCTGTGAATTTGGTAGTGACGTCGCTCACGCCATGCAATTGGGCAAGCTGCTTGAGGTAGGCGTTGAAAAGGACGCGGGTATCGTTACGCATGGTGTTCTCCGATGTTCCTTGGCTGGGTGTTGTCCGTGAGGTGGATTAGCAGTCGGTGACGAGCGCGCCGTCACCGCCCGTAGCCGGCGGGCGAACGGAGTACTGCGGTTTCTGGCCGGTGGTGTCCGGGGTTTTTTCGAGCTGTTGAACCAACGCAGTGAAGTCGGCAGACAGCTTTTCGTGAGCGGTCTGCAGCTTTTCGCGGGCGGTTTTTTCGGCGGTAAAGGCTTCGCCCTGACCGGCGACATGCTCGGCCATGGCTTCAACAGCCTCGCCGAGTTCAGTGAATAGAGCGGCGTCCTTGCCTTCCTTGTCCTTGCTCTTGCCGAGTAGGTCGAGAACGCGGCTAAACAGGCCTGCGACTTTGCCGCTTTCGTCCTCAACTTCTTCGAATTCAAGTTCGATTTCGACGACCTCAGAGAAGAGGTTGCCGGGATCGCGTTTGCGACTGGTCAGCGGGTTCATGTCCGGGTGCTGGGCGCTGAACGTCAGCATCTCAGTGCCCAAGCTGGCCGGGGTATCGGTAACGGCGATGCCGTCCAAATAGGCGCGGCCGGTGTCGGCGAATTTCGGCCGAATCTCAATGCTGGTGTACAGCTTCTGCCGTGCTTTGTTCATGGCGATGAGGTCGGAGGTCGGTTCGATTTGCGCGAACAAGGCCAATTTTTTGGCCCCGGCAATCTCGACCTCTTCCGTCTTCAGCGCGACGACATCGCCGTAAGCGCGGAAAGGGCTATCCGGCAGCAAGCTGCGCATGTGCTCAATCCATACTCGCGCACCGTAGGTGTTCTGGCTGTAGGTTTCGGCAGCGTCGACCAGCCATTGGCGCTCGATCTGACGGCCATCGGTGGTGGCGCCTTCAACGGCGACGCGGAAGAACTTGGAGCGTTGTTTCTTGGCTGGGTTGTCGGTTTTGCCGGCCATGCGTGAATCCCTCAGTGCGGTGGCAGTCTGCCTTGGCGATGAGCGCATGTTGTTGAGCGCGGGCGCGACGGGCAACGAGGCGCTGTTGTAGACGCTTGATCTACAAGGGGCGGAGGGGGAACTGTTCGCGCGCGGGCGGCAGCATCTGCGCTATGAATGCCATCGTCGAACTACCTACCGATCACCGCCGCCACGCCAAGCACCTGTATTGGCAGGGCTACCGCGTGTGCGAGATCGCTGAGTTGATCGGGGAGAAGGAAAAAACGCTGCACAGCTGGAAGGCCCGGGACGAATGGGACCGCGCGACACCGCTGGAGCGTATCCAGGCGGCGACCGAAGCCCGCCTGGTGCAACTGATCCTGAAAGACCCGAAGTCGGGGTCTGACTACAAGGAAATTGACCTCTTGCACCGCCAGCTGGAGCGGCAAGCCCGTATTCAGCGCTTCAACGACGGCGGTACCGAAACCGAGTTGAATCCGAACTTGGCGAAGCGCAACGAGGGACCGAAAAAAGCACCGAAACGCAACGAGTTCGACGAAGAACACATTGAAAAACTGACGGAAGCGTTCATCGACGGCTGTTTCGGCTACCAGTTGGATTGGTACAAAGCCGGCAATCAGCGAACCCGCGCAATCCTCAAGTCACGGCAGATCGGCGCGACCTACTATTTCGCCCGTGAAGCGCTGATCGATGCGCTGACGACAGGCCGTAACCAGATTTTCCTGTCGGCCTCAAAAAATCAGGCGCACATTTTCAAGGCCTACATTCAGGCCTTTGCCCGTGAGGTAGTCGGCGTTGAGCTGACGGGCGATCCCATCATTCTGGGCAATGGCGCCGAGCTGCACTTCTTGGGTACCAACGCCCGGACGGCCCAGGGCTATCACGGCAACTTCTACTTCGACGAATTTTTTTGGACGTTCAAGTTCAAGGAACTGAACAAGGTCGCCAGCGGCATGGCGATGCAGAAGCAATACCGCCGAACGTACTTTTCGACGCCTTCCAGCATGGCCCATGAGGCCTATACGTTTTGGACCGGTGAGCGGTTCAACAAAGGCAAGCCGGCGGCGCAACGGGTCAAAATCGACGTCTCTCATGATGTTCTGCAGCAGGGCCGACTCTGTGAAGACCGGGTATGGCGACAGATCGTCACCATCCTGGACGCGGAGGACCGTGGCTGCGACTTGTTCGACCTGGACGAACTGCGCCAGGAATACGATGCCGAGGCTTTCCAAAACCTGCTGATGTGCCAGTTCATCGACGACGGGGCCAGTATTTTCCCGCTTGCGATGCTGCAGCCTTGCATGGTGGACAGTTGGGATCTTTGGGCCGAGGACTACAAACCATTTGCAGCGCGTCCTTTTGGGGATCGCCAGGTCTGGGTTGGCTATGACCCGGCCGAGAACGGTGACAGCGCCGCACTGGTGGTAATCGCCCCACCAACGGTTCCCGGCGGCAAGTTCCGAATTTTGGAGAGGCACCAGTTTCGAGGGATGGACTTTGCCGCCCAGGCAGAGTCCATCCGCCAGGTTACCAGGCGTTACTGGGTGACCTACATCGGTATCGACATCACGGGTATGGGGTCCGGCGTGGCGCAGTTGGTGAAGCAGTTCTTCCCGAACATCACCACGTTTAGCTACTCGCCCGAAGTCAAAACGCGCCTGGTGTTGAAGGCGTACGACGTCATCAAGAACGGCCGTCTGGAGTTTGATGCCGGTTGGACAGATATGGCGCAGTCGTTGATGGCTATCCGCAAAACAGTCACCGCCTCCGGGCGCCAGTTCACTTATACGGCCGGTCGCACCGACGAGACAGGCCATGCCGACTTGGCGTGGGCGACCTTCCACGCCCTGCACAACGAGCCTCTTGAAGGGCAGACCACGGCGAATACCGGATTTATGGAGTCCTATTGATGAGCAAACATAAGCGCGGAACCCAACTGACCACCGTTCTGCCAGCTGCTGAAGGGGAGATACTCCCGCCCGAATCCGGGCCGGTTGAGGCGTTCACCTTCGGCGATCCGGCGCCGGTTCTGGATAGCCGGGAGATTCTTGACTATCTGGAGTGCTGGGCCAATGGGCGTTGGTTTGAAACGCCGATGTCCATGGACGGCCTGGCGAAGACAACGCGGGCTAGCGTGTACCTCCAGTCTGGGCTGAACTTCAAGCGCAACATGCTCGCCCGCACTTTCGTGCCTCATCGGCTTTTGAGCCGTCAGGCCTTTGAGCAATTCGCCCTGGATTGGCTCTGGTGCGGCAACTGCTACCTCGAAAAACGCAACAACATGCTCCGCAAT
>Ga0157373_10000454_pt1 | contig 32403 bp, 22 predicted proteins | sample C65metaG_FD_113460 | JGI IMG/M metagenome (GOLD analysis project Ga0157373, IMG submission 113460) | Corn rhizosphere microbial communities from Kellogg Biological Station, Michigan, USA - C6-5 metaG | ecosystem: Host-associated > Plants > Roots > Rhizosphere > Soil | place: USA: Michigan... | reverse complement strand
TTGATGATGCCCACCTGCGGCACATACAACGCCCCGGCCAGGCCGCACAGGACCGCGCTCAAGACCCAGACGAACAACTTGAAGCCCCGGGGATCGTAGCCGCAGAACATCAGGCGGTTCTCCGCGTCCCGCAGCGCGGTCAGCACCCGGCCGAACTTGCTGCGCGCCAGCCGCCAGCCGATGAACAAACTCGCCACCAGCAACAGCACGGTGAGCAGGAACAGCACGGCTCGGGTACCGGGCTCGGTGATGCCGAAACCCAGGATCGAGCGGAAATTGGTGAAGCCGTTGTTGCCGCCAAAACCGGTTTCGTTGCGGAAGAACAGCAGCATGCCGGCGAAGGTCAGGGCCTGGGTCATGATCGAGAAATACACACCCTTGATCCGCGAGCGAAAGGCGAAGAAACCGAACATCAACGCCAGCAGCCCCGGCGCCAGGACCACCAGGCACAAGGCCCAGAGGAAGCTGTCGGTGCCGGTCCAGTACCAGGGCAATTCGGTCCACGACAGGAACGTCATGAACGCCGGCAAGCCGTCACCGGCCGCCTGGCGCATCAGGTACATGCCCATGGCGTAGCCGCCCAGGGCGAAGAACAGGCCATGGCCCAGGGACAGCAACCCGGCGTACCCCCAGACCAGGTCCAGCGCCAGGGCAACGATGGCGTAGCAGAGAATCTTGCCCACCAGCGTCAGGGTGTAGGCCGAGACATGCAGTGGATGGTCCACCGCGAGCAACGACAGCAGTGGCAGGCTCAACAGGACGGCCAGGATCAGTGCACCGACGGCGAGGGTGACTTTAGGCCCGGCCTTTTGCGTAGCCGTGATCATCAGGGGCTGGTTCATCAGTCGATTACCCGTCCTTTGAGCGCGAAGAGGCCTTGCGGACGTTTCTGGATGAACAGAATGATCAGCGCGAGGATGAGGATCTTGCCGAGCACGGCGCCGATCTGCGGTTCGAGAATCTTGTTGGCGATGCCCAGCCCGAACGCGGCGGATACGCTCCCGGCCAACTGGCCGACGCCGCCGAGCACCACCACCAGGAACGAATCGATGATGTAGCTCTGGCCCAGGTCCGGGCCGACGTTGCCGATCTGGCTCAGGGCCACGCCGCCCAGCCCGGCGATGCCCGAGCCGAGGCCGAAGGCGAGCATGTCCACGCGCCCGGTGGGCACGCCGCAGCAGGCTGCCATGTTGCGGTTCTGGGTGACGGCCCGCACGTTCAGGCCCAGGCGGGTCTTGTTCAGCAACAACCAGGTCAGCAGCACCACGAACAGTGCAAAGGCGATGATGACGATGCGGTTGTACGGCAGCACCAGGTTCGGCAGCACCTGGATCCCCCCCGACAGCCAGGCCGGGTTGGCCACTTCGACGTTCTGCGCGCCGAATACCAGGCGCACCAGTTGGATCAGCATCAGGCTGATGCCCCAGGTGGCGAGCAGGGTTTCCAGTGGTCGTCCGTAGAGATGGCGGATCACCGTGCGTTCCAGGGCCATGCCGATGGCGGCGGTGATGAAAAATGCCACCGGCAGGGCGATCAGCGGGTAGAGCTCGATGGCGTTCGGCGCGAAGCGCTGGAACAGCATCTGCACGACGTAGGTGGAATAGGCACCGAGCATCAGCATCTCGCCGTGGGCCATGTTGATCACCCCCAGCAGGCCGAAGGTGATGGCCAGGCCGAGGGCTGCGAGCAACAGGATCGAGCCCAGGGACATGCCGCTGAACGCCTGGCCCAGCAACTCGCCCACCAGCAGTTTGCGCTTGACCTGGGCGAGACTGGTCTCGGCGGCGGTACGCACGCCGGCATCGGTTTCGGCGCCAGGTTCGAGGACGCCTTCGAGACGGGTGCGGGCCAGCGGGTCGCCGGTTTCCCCCAGCAACCGGACGGCCGCCAGGCGCACGCTCGGATTGGCGTCCACCAATTGCAGGTTTGCCAAGGCCAGGCTCAGGGCGGCGTGGACATCTTCGTCTTGCTCGCCGGCCAGCTGCCGGTCGAGAAAAGCCAGTTGCGCCGGGCGCGCACTTTTTTGCAGTTGCTGTGCTGCGCCCAGGCGTACGCCGGGATCACTGGCAAGCAGCTGATGACTGGCGAGGGCGGTTTCGATCAGCCCGCGCAAGCGGTTGTTCAGGCGCAGGGTCTTGGGCTGGCCGTCGACGGTCAACTGGCCTTGTTGCAAGGCGTTGAGCAGTTCGACACGCCCGGGCTCGGGCTGCGCGGCCCAGGTTTCCAGCAGTTTGGCCTGCTGGGTCGGGTTGGCGGCGACGAAGTCTTCGGCTGCGCCCGCGTGGGTGGCCAGTGGCAGTAATAACGCCAGGGCGAGAATCAGACGGTAAAGGGCAGTGGGCATATGCTCGGCCTTGCGCAGTGCTTTTTGTGGGAGCGAGCCTGCTCGCGATAGCGCCTTACCCGTCACGTTTGTGCTGACTGATCCAGCGCTATCGCGAGCCGGCTCGCTCCCACAGGGAGTCGTGTGTCGGTCCCGGGATCCGGGGCCGACACCCATGGGCTCAGTTACCCTTCACCGCATAGTCGGGCTTCTTGTCGTTGCCGGCGATGAACGGGCTCCACGGCTGGGCGCGAACCGGCCCTTCGGTCTGCCAGACCACGTTGAACTGCCCGTCGGCCTGAATCTCGCCGATCATCACCGGCTTGTGCAGGTGGTGGTTGGTCTTGTCCATGGTCAGGGTGTAGCCCGATGGCGCGGCGAAGGTCTGGCCGGCCAGGGCTTCGCGAACCTTGTCGACGTCGGTGGACTTGGCCTTTTCCGCTGCTTGGGCCCACATGTGGATACCGACGTAGGTGGCTTCCATCGGGTCGTTGGTCACGGCCTTGTCGGCGCCCGGCAGGTTCTTGGCCTTGGCGTAGGCTTTCCAGGCCGCGACGAATTTCTTGTTCGCCGGGTTATCCACGGATTCGAAGTAGTTCCATGCCGCCAGGTTGCCCACCAGCGGTTTGGTGTCGATGCCGCGCAGCTCTTCTTCGCCCACCGAGAACGCCACCACCGGTACGTCGGTGGCTTTCAGGCCCTGGTTGGCCAGTTCCTTGTAGAACGGCACGTTGGAGTCGCCGTTGACCGTGGAGATGACCGCGGTCTTGCCGCCGGCCGAGAACTTCTTGATGCTCGCCACGATGGTCTGGTAATCGCTGTGGCCGAACGGGGTATAGACCTCTTCGATGTCCTTGTCCGCTACGCCCTTGGAATGCAGGAACGCTCGCAGGATCTTGTTGGTGGTGCGCGGGTAGACGTAGTCGGTGCCCAGCAGGAAATAGCGCTTGGCGCTGCCACCTTCTTCGCTCATCAGGTATTCCACCGCCGGAATCGCCTGCTGGTTCGGCGCGGCGCCGGTGTAGAACACGTTCGGCGACATCTCTTCGCCTTCGTACTGCACCGGGTAGAACAGCAGGCCATTGAGTTCTTCGAACACCGGCAACACCGATTTACGCGATACCGACGTCCAGCAGCCGAACACCACGGCGACCTTGTCCTGAGTCAGCAACTGCCGGCCTTTTTCCGCAAACAGTGGCCAGTTCGAGGCCGGGTCCACGACCACCGCTTCGAGCTGCTTGCCGTTCACACCACCCTTGGCATTGATTTCGTCGATGGTCATCAGCGCCATGTCCTTGAGGGACGTCTCGGAAATCGCCATGGTCCCGGACAGCGAATGCAGGATGCCGACCTTGATGGTCTCGGCAGCCTGGACGGTCCAGGCCATGCCCATCGCGGCAATGCTGGCCGAAAGGGTAAAAGCCTTGATCAAGCTACGACGTTTCATGGTGCGATCTCCGTGAATTGGTGTTTTTTTCGAGGGCAGATGCAGACGCTGAACAGGGCTTTTGCAAGGGGTGTGCCCGGTCGTGGCAAGGCCGGGAAATGTGGGGGCGATGCGCTGGGGAGCGCAGGACAACGCACCACGAGCGACCGTCGCTTGTGCGCTGGTGCGATCAGATGCGCCACATCGGTGCGCAGAAATCGCAGGCCCCTGATGCCCTAATGTGGGAGCGAGCCTGCTCGCGATAGCGGTGGGTCAGCCAGAGAAAGTGCGACTGATCTAGCGCTATCGCGAGCAGGCTCGCTCCCACAGGGGAATTGCTGTGGATAGAAGATTCGGAAGCTCAGCGCCGGCGCATCAGGCCGATGAAAAACAGCCCGCCAATGGCTGCCGTCGCCACGCCAATCGGCAGGTCTTCCGGGGCGATGAGGGTCCGGGCGGCCACGTCCACCCACACCAGGAACAGGCTGCCCAGCAGTACACAGGCCGGCAGCAAGCGACGATGCTCCGCACCCACCAGGCGCCGGGCGATGTGCGGCACCATCAGCCCGACGAAACCGATCGAGCCGCTGATGGACACCAGCACGCCGGTCATCAGCGACGCGATCAGGAAGATCCACAACCGCACCTTCGCCGCGTTCAGGCCCAGGGTCACGGCGGTCTGTTCGCCCGCCATCAGGGCGTTCAACGGCCGAGCCATGCCCAGCAGCAGGATCAGTCCCAACAGGACACTGGCGGCGGGCACCGCCAGCAGTTCCCAGCGCGCCAGGCCCAGGCCGCCGAGCATCCAGAACATCACCGCGGAGCTGGCGCGATGGTCACCCAGGAACAACAGCAGGTTGGCCGCCGCCATCATCACGAAGGAGACCGCCACGCCGCACAGCAACAGGCGATCGCTTTCGAGGCGGCCCTGGCGGCTGGCAATCGCCAGCACCAACAGCATGCTCAGCAATGCGCCGATGAACGCGGCGAGGGGCAGGGTCAGCAGGCCGACGATTTCCCCGACATGCAGGACCACGATGACCGCCCCGAGGGGCGCGCCGGAGGTGACCCCGAGCAGGTGTGGATCGGCCAGCGGGTTGCGGGTGACCGCTTGCAGCACTGCGCCGATCAATGCCAGCCCCGCGCCCACCAGCGCGCCGAGCAGCAGGCGCGGCACGCGGATCAGCCAGACGATGTGCTCCTGGCCGGCCGTCCAATAGACTTCCCCCGTGCCGAAGGCCTTGTTCAGCAGGATGTCCCAGACCACGGCCACCGGCACCCGCGCCGGCCCGAAGCCCAGGGACACCACGCACGACACCAGCATCAGCGCGCCGAGGAAGATCAACAGTCCGGCATAGCGACGAGGGTTCATCGGCGGTGGAAACCCTGCGCCAGGGTCTGTACCGCCACCACGTTATCGATGCCTGGTGTGGCCTGGACGTAGGGAATCACGATGAAGCGTCGGTGCCTGATCGCATCCACAGATTGCAAGGCCGGGCTGCCCAGCAGGAATTGCTGTTTCTGCTCGGCGCTGACTTCGCCGTAATCGACGATCACGATGACCTCGGGGTTGCTCTCGACCACGTTCTCCCAGTTCACCCGGGTCCAGCTGGTTTCCATGTCGTCCAGGATATTGCGCCCGCCCGCGGCGTCGATCAGGGCCTGGGGCATGCCCAGCCGGCCGGAAGTCATGGCCCGGTCTTCACCGCTGTCGTAGAGGAACACCCGGGGCCGGTTGGCTGGCAGGTCTTTGCGGACTTCGGCGACCTGGGCCTGCATCGTGGCGATCAGTGCATCGGCGCGGTCCTGGACGTCGAAAATCTTCCCAAGATTACGCAGGTCGTTGTAGGTATCTTCCAGCGAAGCCGCCGGACGTTTCATCACGAACGCGCAGGATTCGGTCAGTTCGTACACCGGGATACCCAGCGGTTGCAGGGTCTGCGGCGTCAGGTCGCCGCCCACGCGCATGCCGTAGTCCCAACCGGCAAAGAAGAAATCCACGTTGGCGTTGAGCAGGGTTTCCACCGAGGGATATTTGGCCGCCAGTTCCGGCAGGCCATCGAGGATCTTCGCCATCTCGGGCGTCACCGATTTCCAGCCGCTGATGCCGCTGTAGCCGACCATGCGCGATTTGAGCCCGAGGGCGAGCATCATCTGGGTCATGTTGATGTCGTGGCTGACGGCGTGCCGGGGAGCTTCGTTGAACACCACCTGACGGTTGCAGCTCTGGATCGTCAACGGATAGCGGGTGGCTTCGGCCAGGGCGTGGGCGCTGCATAGCAGCAGCGACAGAAGCAGCAGGGAACGCAGGGTCATGGTTGGGTTATCCAGGTGATTCGTGGGTAGCCGGCAAGGGGATGTTCATCCACCAGGGCTTCGACACCGAAGACGTCACGCAGCAGCGTGGTGGTCAGTACATCCTTGGGGGCACCGCTGGCGACGATGCGGCCGTGTTCGATGACGTAGAGCCGATCACAGAAGGCGGCAGCCAGGTTCAGGTCGTGGATGCTGGCGAGGGTGCCGATCCCCAGGCGCTTGATCAGTGGCAGCAATTCGAGTTGATAGCGCGGGTCGAGGTGATTGGTCGGTTCGTCGAGGATCAGCAGTTGCGGTTGCTGGGCCAGGGCCCGGGCCAGGATCACCCGCTGTTTTTCACCGCCCGAGAGCGTGGCGAAGGCATGTTCGCCGAAACCTTGCAGCCCTGCCGCGTCCAGGGCCTGGATGACCAGCCGCCGGTCCTCATGGTTATCGCCATCGAACAGGCCTTTATGAGGCGTGCGGCCCATGGCGACCACTTCCTCGACCGTCAGACCAAAGGCGTCGGGAAATTCCTGCAGGACCACGGCGATACGTTGCGCGCACCAGCGTGACGACTGGCGCCAGACGTTGTGGTGGTCGAGTTTCACCTCGCCGCTCTCCGGAGGGCTGAACCGGTAGGCGCACCGCAACAGGCTGGTTTTGCCACTGCCGTTGGGCCCGATCAGCCCGACGCACTCCCCGGCCGCCACCTGCAACGTGGCGTCACGCAGTTGGAACTGGTGATGGCAGTGACCGTGGCCCAGGGGTGTCCAGGCGAGGTGGGAGAGGGTCAGCGAGGTCATGCGTGTACTCAAATGATCGGGTTACGACCCAATCCCTGTGGGAGCGAGCCTGCTCGCGATAGCGGTGGATCAGTCGCCTCTTCTCTGGCTGACCCAGCTATCGCGAGCAGGCTCGCTCCCACATTCGCGGATTGTGTCTAGTTCGGCAGCGGGCGCGATTGTAGAGGTTTCGCGCCGTCTCCCGTTAACGCACTGTCTTCAGCCTGAAGATGAAATCTCCTCAGGCTGTGTGTCCAGCCTCTCCCCTGGCAAGCCGACACGGACCTGTCAGACCTGACAGTAGCCCCAAGGGTCGAGGCAGGTTAGCCTGCTTATTCCCCAAAAAGGGAAGAAACGCCATGACCACGACCAGGCTTGTGACTGTTATTGGCGCACTGGTCTTCGGGTGTATCGCTATTCGCTTGGCCGTAGCCTCCGGGCATCCGTGTGAGCAGGCATGGGCGAAGAACCCGATCAGCTTCAGCTGCAAGGCCACGGTGAGTGCGATGGACACCGGCCGCTCGCCTCGCCCGATGATCGAGCCGCAGGGCAACGGGCGGTGCCGGATCACTGTGACCTGCAGGAATGACTACGGCGGCGGCACGCCCAACGAGATCGAAGGCATCAAGGTTGTCGACGTGGAAAAACTCCACGTCTGCAATGGTGTCCTCCAGCCGGAATCCTGTGGCGACCTGTTCCGGCCTTGACCGTGGCTCAAGAGATTGCATCGCCGCGAATGTCCTGGGTCCTGCGCGCAATCAACAGGCGGTCGATCACCCAGATCACCACCAGCGATGCCCCCACCAACGGAAACACCACCGCCAGGGTCAGCATGATGAACACCCCGGTCTTCCAAGTCGGTAGATCGTGACGCATGGGCGGTACGCCGAAACTGCCCTGTGGCCGGCGCTTCCACCACATCACCATGCCGCTCACCGCGCTGAGCAGGATCGTCAGGCAGATCAGCAGCACGACGATCTGGTTCACCGGGCCGAACATCTTGCCTTCGTGCAACATGACGCCGGTTTCGGTGGCACGGGCGACGACGCTGTAATCTGCCCAGCGCACATCGGCCAGGACCTTGCCGGTGTACTGGTCCACGTGGAGGGTCGCGTCATTGCGCGGATCGTCTGCGAACACGGCAATGGTGAACACCCCGGTTTCTGTGGTCGGCAGGGTGATGCTGTAGCCTGGCGTGACCTTGTGTTCGGCGGCGATGTCCTGCACCGCTTGCAGGCGGATGGTCGGCGCGGCAGGGCCCTCGTGCATGCCACCGTGGGCCATGTGTTCGGCATGGTCGCCGGACATCGGCATCGGGGTGTTCTCCATGGCCCAGGGCACGGTCTGGCGGTGGGCATTGTTGAGGCTGCCGGCTTCGACGTCGGACTTGGGCACGTCGTTCCACATCGCGGCCGGGAAGCGGTTCCAGAGTTCGGCGTATTGCTTGCCCCAGAAGCCGGTCCAGGTCATGCCGCTGAGCAGCATCACCAGCAGCAACGCCGCGCCCCAGAAGCCGACGACCACGTGCAGGTCGCGCCAGAACAGCCGACCGCGAGCGCTCCAGCGCGGCCACAGGACCCCGGCCGAGGATTGCCCGCGGGGCCACCACAGGTACAGCCCCGACACCACCAGCACTACGCCCCAGCCGGCAGCCATTTCCACCAGCCGGTCACCGACGGTGCCGATCAGCAGTTCGCCGTGGATGGCCCTGGCCATGGCTTGCAGGTTGTTCTTGGCATCCTGTTCGCCGAGGACGTCGCCGTGGTATGGGTCGATAAAGACATTCAGCTCCCGTCCCTTGTCGATCACCACGAACTGCGCGCTGCGCTCGGCGTCGGCCGGTGGCAGATACTGTTTGATCCGGGCTTCGGGGTAGGCCTGGCGGACCTGTTGGAGCAGGTCGTCCGCGGCCATCGTGTGATGACCGGCCGGTACGTTCAGCAGGCTGCCGTACATCAGTGGATCGAGTTGCGGTTTGAACAGGTAGATGATGCCGGTCAGGGCCAGCATCACCATGAACGGCGCGACGAACAGCCCGGCATAAAAATGCCAGCGCCAGGCCAGGTTGTAGAAATTCGGTTTCGGTTGGCTCATCGAAAAGCGCTCCGCTTGGCAAATGTATTTGTACGGTCAAATCCCTGTGGGAGCGAGCCTGCTTGCGAAAGCGGCAGTCCATTCAGCACCGGAATGACTGATGGACCGCATCGCGAACAGGCGCGCCCCACAGGGTTTGTGCGCTCGATTTTTTTGACTCATGTCACGGCAAAGAACTGGACATGATGACTCCATCGAGCAGACGTAAACGACACGGTCGGGCAGCCTGGGCCTGTCTTGTGCGACCGGGGTGGTAAATGTCGGGGTCTATGCGTCGAGGGGCGGTGCGCGGGTACGGGCACCCGGGAAGAATGACGGCCGGGCATGGCCCAGGCGTGGGGAAGGGCTGGTGTAGGTGTTGGCCGTCGGGGTGTTGAAAACAGCGAGGGACTGCGCTCCGGGCAAGGCCGGGCAATTGAACAGCAGGCTGCAATAGCCGCATTTTTCCCACAGCGCGTGATGCTCGTTCCGAGGCGCGTCGTGTTCGGCTGCCGGTGCTTCATGTCCGGCGTGAGCACCTGCGGACATGTCCATATCCATGCTCATCGTCATGGACGAAGACATGCGCTGATCCATCGGCATCGACTGGGAAACCAGTGGACCGATAAAGATCATCAGCATGGCGAACAGGCTGATCCAGCTGCCGCGTGCCAGGCTCATCGGCTGGCGGCGGGGCATGGCAGACCTCGCGCGGGGAAGACCCATGGGCAGCTATCAGTGCATGTGGGCTTCGGTCTTGGTGCCGTCGGGAGCTTTTTTCTGCACCGCAACGTCGACCGTGACATCCCCGGCTTTTTCGAAATGCAGGGTCATGGTGAAGCGCTTGCCGTCACTCAGCAGGCTGCGGTCTTTCAGGTCCAGCAGCATGACGTGGTAAGCCATGGGGGCGAAAGTGACGGTGGCGCCGGGGGCAATCGCAACCGTGGGCACGGGCTGCATCTTCATCAGATCGTCCTGCTTCACATGCTCGTGGAGCTCGGCCTTGCCGGCAATCGGCGTGTCGACGCTGAGCAGTTTGTCCGCGGTTGCCCCGGTATTGTGGATCACGAAGTACGCAGCCACGGTGGGCGCGTTGGGCGGCAGTTCCTGGGACCAGGGATGGGCAATCTCAAGGTCGCCGACCTTGTACTGATGAGCATGGGCGAAGCCGACGGGAAGCAGCAGGGCAGCCAGCAGGATGAGTCTGTTCAACATGGGTGATGCTCCGGAACGATTCAGGACGCAGTTGTTTTATGCGGTGGGAATCAGACCAGAGGCGAGGCGCGGGGATGGAGACTCGGCCATTGCTGGCGTGGCGTGGGGCTGTCGAACGTTAAGTGGACAAGGCCGTGGTGGGTCGGCTGTGGAGCCAGGTACAGCCGCGGAGCCTGTCCAGTGAGCGCTATTAACGACGCGGAGCCTGCGCAGCACCAGCAATGCTGCATGGTCGAATGGTCGTCGTTGCGGGGCGTGCCCTGTTCGAGCTTGCCCAGGGAAATCGCCACCATCTTCGTGCCGCTGGAAGAACAGAAACTGCCCCACAGCAGTTGCTCGGCCGGCACATTCCCCTGTGCAGCCCCGCTGCCGGAAAGCGGCATGGCACGCATGTTGAACAGCACTGCGAAGCAGGCGATCCAGGCAAATGCAAGCCGTTGTCGGGACATGGGCGAATCCGCTCGGTTGGGCGATCAGGTGGCGGTATTTAGCCTGATCGCAGGCTGGAAGTAAAAAAGCCATGTGCGGTGTAGGGTCGCAGGGCTCGTGTTAACAGTAGCAATAGATCGCCAAGTGAGCGCTGTTGTGGCGAGGGAGCTTGCTCCCGCTGGGGCGCGAAGCGACCCTGAAACCCGATGCTGCGGTGTGTCAGGAGAGCCTCGTTCATATTTTTTGGGGCTGCTGCGCAGCCCAGCGGGAGCAAGCTCCCTCGCCACAGGTTTAAGCTCGATCTGACACTCGCTAAAAATTATCAGGGGGCTCAGGGTGCAAACATCGACAGCGCCGACAACATCTCATCCAGCGTCCAGAATTCCCGATCCACCCCCGCCAACACCGGCCGCCTCAACACCAACACCGGCACCCCGCGTTCCCGCGCCACTTCCAGCTTCGGCTCGGTTGCAGTGCTGCCGCTGTTCTTGCTGACCAGTACATCGATCTGCCGCCGCTCGAACAGCTCCCGCTCGCCGTCGATATGGAACGGCCCTCGCGCGCCGATGATTTCGCAGCGTTCGTTACCGGGGTAAACGTCCAGGGCGCGCAGGGTCCAGAATTGCTCCGGGGGAATTGCATGCAGGTGTTGCAGCGGTTCGCGGCCGAGGGTGAAGAGGGGACGGTGGAAGGGTTTCAGGGCCTGGATCAGTTCGGCCCAGTCGGCCACTTCGCGCCAGTCATCGCCCTGGCGGGGCTGCCAGGCCGGGCGGCGCAGGGCCCAGCAGGGGATGCCACAGGCGCGGGCGGCGTGGGCGGCGTTGTGGCTGATCCGGGCGGCGTAGGGGTGGGTGGCGTCCAACAGCAGGCTGATGCCTTGGTCGCGAATGAACTGCGCCAGGCCCTCAGCACCGCCGTAGCCGCCGACGCGCACCTGGCAGGTCAGGTCAGTGGGGACACGGCCTACGCCCGCCAGGCTGTAGATGTGTTGGGGGCCAAGGGTACGGGCGATGGCCAAGGCTTCGGTGACGCCGCCCAGCAGCAGGATGCGTTTCATGTAAAGGCTCCGGCGTGACCGACGATTCCGCCCTGGCGGTCGATGGCGAAGACTTCGACTTGAACCTGGGGCGGCACGATGCTGCGGGCGAAGGCCAGGGCATGCCCGCACACCGCGTCGCCGAGGGCGATGCCCGCGGCGCTGGCCATCGCCAAGGCCTGCTGGCTGGTGTTGGCCCCACGGATACCTTGCTGCAAAGCCTCGTCGGCGCCGATTGCGGCGGCCCAGTCGGCCAGCTGTGGCAGGTCGATGCTCGAATGACGGCTGTGCAGGTCCATGTGACCGGCGGCGAGTTTGCTGATTCTGCCAAAGCCGCCGCAGAGGCTGAGCTTGTCCACCGGGACCTTGCGCACGTGCTTGAGCACGGCCCCGACGAAGTCGCCCATTTCGATCAAGGCGATTTCCGGCAGGTTGTAGACCCGGCGCATGGTGTCTTCGCTGGCATTGCCGGTGCAGGCCGCGATGTGCAGGTAACCGTGGGTTTTCGCCACGTCGATACCCTGATGAATCGAGGCTATGTAGGCAGCGCAGGAGAAGGGCCGGACAATGCCGCTGGTGCCGAGGATCGACAGGCCGCCGAGGATGCCCAGGCGCGGGTTCATGGTTTTCAACGCCAGGGCTTCACCGCCCTCGACGTTGACCGTGACTTCGAAACCGCCGGTATAGCCGGTTTCTTCGGCCAGCCGGTCCAGGTGATCGCCGATCATTTTGCGCGGCACCGGGTTGATCGCCGGTTCACCGACCGCCAGCACCAGGCCCGGTCGCGTCACGGTGCCGACGCCGCGCCCGGCAATGAAGCGCACGCCCGGTTCGGTGGTCAGGCGCACCTGGGAAAACAACAGCGCACCGTGGGTCACGTCGGGGTCGTCGCCGGCGTCCTTGATCGTCCCGGCCTCGGCGCCCTGGCCGGTGAGGCGACAGAACTCCAGGCGCATCTGCACCTGTTTGCCCTTGGGCAACACAATCTCCACGGCATCGGCGCAATGGCCTTGCAGCAACAGGCGCGCCGCCGCCAGGCTGGTGGCCGTGGCGCAACTGCCGGTGGTCAGGCCGCTGCGCAGGGGCGCGGGTTGTTCGGCGGTTTCGTCACGCATCGAGGGGCTTTACCAGGTCCAGCAGGGTAATCGGCAACGCCTGGCGCCAGGTGTCGAACTCGCCCAGTGGTTGGGCCTGGGCGATGTGGACGCGGGTCAGTTCGCCGCCATGGAGTTCGCGCCAGTTCATGAGCGTCATCTCGCTTTGCAGGGTCACGGCATTGGCGACCAACCGGCCGCCTGGCTTAAGTCGGGCCCAGCAGGCTTCCAGCACGCCTTCACGGGTGACGCCGCCGCCAATGAATACGGCGTCCGGTCGCTCCAGTCCCTCAAGGGCCTGGGGCGCTCGTCCGCGAATCAGTTGCAGGCCGGGCACGCCTAGGGTGTCGCGGTTACGTTCGATCAAGCCTTGGCGGCCTTCGTCGGCCTCGATGGCCAGGGCTCGACAGGCCGGGTGCGCGCGCCTCCATTCGATGCCGATGGAGCCGCTGCCGGCGCCCACGTCCCAGAGCAATTCGCCAGGCATCGGGGCGAGGCGGGCCAGGGTGATGGCGCGCACGTCGCGCTTGGTCAATTGGCCGTCATGTTCGAACGCGGTGTCCGGCAAACCGGCCAGGCGTGACAGGCGCAACGCCGAGGGTTCGGCCCGGCATTCGACGGCGATCAGGTTCAGGTCGGTGACGTCCGGCTCGGACCAGTGTGCCGCGCAGCTTTCGATCCGCCGCTCTGCCGGGCCGCCCAGGTGTTCCAGCACGGTCATGGGGCTGGGGCCGAACCCGCGTTCGCGCAGCAATGACGCCACTGCGCCTGGACTGTGGCGGTCGTTGCTCAGCAATAACAGCCGGACGCCTGTGGATAAATGAGCATTGAGTGCCGCCAGGGGGCGCGCCACCAGCGACACAGTCACCACGTCCTGCAGCGGCCAACCCATGCGCGCCGCCGCCACCGAACATGACGACGGGGCCGGGATGACCAGCATCTGCTCGCTTGGCAGCTGTTTGGCGAGGCTGGCGCCGACGCCATAAAACATCGGATCGCCGCTGGCCAGCACACACACCGGCTCGTCCCGTCGTGCCAGCAGTGGTTCCAGGGAAAACGGGCTTGGTCACAGTTCCCGTTCACCGCGAATGCACACCGGCAATAACGCCAGTTGACGAGCGCTGCCGATAATGCGCGTCGCCCGCAACAGGGCATGGCGCGCCGTTCGGCCCAGGCCCTTGAAGCCGTCTTCGCCGATGCCCACTACGGTCAGCCAGGGGGTCATCTCTGTTCCTCGAATGGGTAGGGTTGCTCGACGGGCACATCAGTCCCGCGAACCGGGCCGCCATCATACCGTGCCGGTGGGAGCAAGGCTTGCCCGCGATGGCAGTGCTTCATTCAACATCACCGTCACAGCCAGACCGCTATCGCGAGCAGGCTCGCTCCCACATTGGACGGGGATTGTCCTTCTATTTCGTACCAGCCGCAGATCCCCTGTGGGAGCGAGCCCGCTCGCGATGGCGTCGGTCCATTCAACCCACCTTGCCCGCCAGACCGCTATCGCCAGCAAGCTCCCGCCTCACATTCCCGACGGCACTGCACATAATCCGACGGGCAAGCTTTTCATGCTCCCCGGCAAAGCAGGCATAATGGCGGTCCTTCGCCGATGTGGCGTGTCCCATTGACCGGTTTGCCCTTGAACGAACGTCCATCCTCCAACGCCATACGTCCCTCGGGTTGCCCGGGGTTGCTGCGTGTCGTCCAGGCGCTGGACGGGGGCATCTGCCGGATCAAGCTCGATGGCGGCGCCATCCAGGCCGATCAGGCCGACGCGGTGGCATTGGCGGCCGAGCGGTTCGCCAGTGGCGCGATCGAGGCGACCAACCGGGCCAACCTGCAAATCCGCGGGATCGGCCCTGAGCACGCCGCGTTGATCGAGTCATTGCTGGCCGCCGGACTCGGCCCGCACACACCGGCCGGCGACGATGTACGCAACCTGATGCTCAGCCCCACGGCCGGCATCGACCGGCAGATGCTGCTGGACACCCGCCCGTTGGCCGCGCAGATCCTGCTCAGCCTGCAGACCCACGACCGATTCCATGAGCTGTCGGCCAAGTTCGCCGTGCAACTGGACGGCGGCGAGGCGTTGGCGATGCTCGATCATCACCATGACCTGTGGTTGTCGGCGTTCATCGGTCACGGCGAGCCCTGGCTGGCGTTCGGATTGGCGGGCTCGCCCATGGATGAACCGGCAGGCGCGGTTCCCCTGGTCGATGGACATGGGTTGGTGCTGGCGGTGCTGGAGCTGTTTCTCGATCTGGCTCGCCCAGACCAGACGCGCATGCGCCACCTGCTGGCAGAGCTTCCCGACACGGAATTCATCCGGCAACTGGCCGGCCGGGTCTCGCTGCAACCGTGTTCCGGCTGGCAGCGCGACGGTGCCATCGATGGATTGCACCTCGGTATCCAGCCCCAACATGACGAACGAGTCTACGTGGGGGGCGCCGCGCCCCTTGGCCGACTCGACGCGGTCATGCTGCGAGGCCTGGCGCAACTGGCTCGGGAGAAGGGTGACAGCAGCCTTCGTTTCACCCCGTGGCAAAGCCTGTTGTTGCCCAACGTACACCGCGAGGACGCGGACGAAGTGCTGGCGCGGCTCGAGGGGTTGGGCCTGCTGTGTTCGGCGCAACAACCGTGGGCGCACCTCATCGCCTGCACCGGCTCCAGTGGCTGCGGCAAGGCCCTGGCCGACACCAAGGCCGATGCCCGGCGACTGGCCGACGTACTGCAACGCCATAGCCACGGGACCAAGGTCCATTTGTCCGGTTGCCCGCGTTCCTGCGCGGCGGCCCATATTGCGCCTGTCACCTTGCTGGCGGTCGCTCCCGGTCGTTACGACCTCTATTTTCGCGATGCCACGCTGCCGGGTTTCGGCGCGTTGCAGGCACACAATCTGACTATTGAAGCGGTCGGCCAATGGCTCGACGCTCGCCCCCGGAGCCCCCTTTGATGCTTGATTACATCCGCGACGGTCAGGAGATCTATCGCAACTCCTTCGCGATCATTCGCGCCGAGGCCAACCTGGCGCGCATTCCGGCCGATCTGGAAAAACTCGCGGTACGGGTGATCCATGCCTGCGGCATGGTCGAGGCGGTCGATGGGCTGCAGTTTTCCGAAGGCGCGGGTATGGCCGGGCGTCAGGCCCTGGCTGCCGGTGCGCCGATCCTGTGCGATGCGCGGATGGTCAGCGAAGGCGTGACCCGCGCTCGCCTGCCTGCCAACAACCCGGTGATCTGCACCCTGCGCGACGAGAGCGTGCCGCAGCTGGCCCGCGAGTTGGGCAACACCCGTTCGGCGGCGGCCCTGGAGCTGTGGCGTCCACATCTGGAAGGCAGCGTCGTGGTGATCGGCAATGCGCCCACCGCGCTGTTCTACCTGCTGGAAATGCTCGACGCCGGCGCACCGAAACCGGCGTTGATCCTGGGCTTTCCCGTGGGGTTCGTCGGCGCCGCCGAGTCCAAGGCGATGTTGGCGGCCAACAGCCGTGGCGTGCCGTTCGTGATCATGCAAGGCCGGCTCGGTGGCAGCGCCATGGCTGCGGCTGCCGTCAATGCCCTCGCTACGGAGATTGAATGATGCAGCAGCGTGGACGTCTGATCGGCCTCGGCGTGGGCCCCGGTGACCCGGAACTGATTACCCTCAAGGCCCTGCGCTTGTTGCGCGAATCCCCTGTGGTGGCGTACTTCGTTGCCAAGGGCAAGAAGGGCAATGCCTTCGGTATCATCGAAATGCACCTGCAAGCGGCGCAGACGTTGATGCCGCTGGTGTACCCGGTCACCACCGAAGTGTTGCCGGCGCCGCTGTCCTATGAGCAGGTGATCGCCGACTTCTATGACACCGCCGCCGAACAGGTGGCCGTGCATCTGGATGCCGGTCGCGACGTGGCCGTGATCTGCGAGGGCGATCCGTTCTTCTACGGTTCGTACATGTACCTGCACGATCGTCTGGCCGAGCGCTACGACGCCGAAGTCATTCCCGGCGTCTGCTCGATGCTGGGCGGTGCATCGGTGCTCGGCGCGCCGCTGGTGTACCGCAACCAGAGCCTGTCGGTGCTCTCTGGCGTGCTGCCCCATGACGAGCTCAAGCGCCGGTTGGCCGATGCCGACGCGGCGGTGATCATGAAGCTGGGGCGCAACTTCCCCAAGGGCCGCCAGGTGCTCGGGGAACTGGGCCTGGATGGCCGGGCCCTGTACGTCGAACGGGCGACCATGGCCAATCAGAAAATCGTGCCGCTGGATGAAGTCGAGCCGATGTCCTCGCCGTATTTTTCGTTGATCATCGTGCCGGGCGAACGGTGGCAGGGATGACGTCCAAGGCACCGGCAATCGTCATCCTCGGCCCGGGCAGCCTCGCAACGGCCCGGCGGGTCCAGCAGTGCTATCCCGACGCCTTGATCCACGGCCTGTCCGGGCGGGTCGAGGGCGTGGACCGTCACTACCTGGAGTTCGGCGCGACGTTGCGCGAGCTCTATCAGCAAGACACGCCGATCATCGCCCTGTGCGCGGCGGGCATCGTCATCCGCACCCTGGCGCCGCTGCTGCTGGAAAAAGGCGTCGAGCCCGCCGTGCTGGCGGTGGCTGAAGACGGCAGCGCCGTGGTGCCACTGCTCGGCGGCCTGGGCGGGGTCAATGTCATGGCGCGGGACATCGCTGCCGCGCTGCAAGTCGCCCCGGCGATCACCACCAGCGGCGAATTGCGTTTCGGCACTTGCCTGCTCAATCCACCGAGCGGCTACCGTCTCGACGATCTGGAGCAGGGCAAGCGCTTCGTCTCCGATCTGCTGGCCGGTGAGCCGGTGCGCATTGAAGGGGCCGCGCCGTGGCTGGATCAGGCGCACTTGCCCCAGGACCAACAGGCGCGCCTGGCCATCCGTATCGACAGCGCTGCCGGTGTGCCCGCAGTCGATGAATTGCGTATCTATCCACGCAACGTAGCCGTGGCGCTGGACATCGGGGTGATGGACGTAGCGGCCACCATTGGCGATGCCCTGGGTCAGGCCGGCCTCGCGGTGCAGTCGCTGGCCTGCCTGTTGGCGGCGGACAGCGACATGACACGCCCAGAGTTACACGAAGCCGCGGCAAGCCTGGGCGTGCCGCTGCGCTTTGCCAGCGCCGACGGCGACATCGCGGGATGGTTGAGCGAGGCCCTCGGCCAGCCGGCGTCGATTCGGGTCATGGGCAGCCTGGCCATCGCGGTGGCCGAACGGCCCCTGGACCCGCAACGGATCGGCCGTCCACGTGGGCGCCTGGCGGTGATCGGCCTGGGCCCGGGCGCGGCCGAGTTGATGGTGCCGGCGGTGCGCGCCGAACTCGACCGCGCCAACGATGTGCTGGGCTACGAAACCTACGTGCGTATGGCCGGGCCGTTCCGGGCCGATCAGGTGCAACACTGCACCGACAACCGCGAAGAGCGGCAACGCGCCCGCCACGCCTTCGAGCTGGCGGCCCAGGGACGTTCCGTGGTGGTGGTGTCGTCCGGCGATCCGGGGGTGTTCGCCATGGCCGCGGCGGTGCTGGAGGCGCTGCATGAGTCGACGAATGCCCAATGGCACGCTGTCGACCTGCAGATCCTGCCGGGTGTCTCCGCTTCCCTGGCCACGGCCGCCCAGGCCGGCGCGCCGCTGGGGCATGACTTCTGCGTGCTGTCGCTGTCGGACAACCTCAAGCCTTGGTCGATCATCGAGAAACGCCTGGACCTGGCGGCACAAGCGGATCTCGCGCTGGCGTTCTACAACCCCATCTCCCGTTCCCGCCCATGGCAACTGGGGCGGGCGCTGGAGATCGTCGCCCAGCATCGAACCGCGCAGACGCCGGTGGTGCTGGGGCGTGACATCGGCCGTCCGGGCCAGACCCTGCGCGTCACGCCGCTGGGGCAGTTGACCCCGGATCAGGTCGACATGCGCACCATGGTCCTGGTCGGGTCTTCGACCACCTGCGTGTTTCCCCGTGCCGACGGTGGCGAGTGGGTGTACACGCCGCGCTGGTATGGCAGCAAGCCGCTCTGACGCAACCCGGCAGCCCGCTCGGGCTGCCGTCGTTTCTCGAATCGATTGGTTACTGATCTCTTTAGTTATATATAACCGCTCTATGACATCAAGTTACGGGCATGCTGTGCCTGTAACATGAAGTTGGTTTCTTATTTGGAAATTTATTGGTTTTCTTATTGGTTGAGTCGTGGCTGGGCGCTAGGTTACTTTTATTCGCGCTTATCGAGAGTGTCACTCTTTAAAGTTTAATGCCCAGGTGCCTGAGTGCATGTGTGGGCTGCCGTTGCCTGGAAGTGGCTTCGGCTATTCATATACGATAAATGGAAGTGTTGTTATGAGTGAGAGCAGGTTTTCATCGACGGCTGGTTATGTCGATTTCAAGGGTGTACTAAAGCTGAAGGATCTTGAACAGGCGTTAGTGCCCTACAAGGGTGATGATCAATATGATGCGGTGCTCCGATATTACTCCGGCTGCATTGCCGTGCAGGGTGCGTCATACCTGTTGGAACCGCTGGGGCTGCTCAAACAGGCGTTGACGGCATTGCGGGGCAGTCGTCGGCGCCGCGCCGCTGAGCTGACGCCAACTGGCGGCTCCGCTGCTGTGGATCTGGCGCACATTCAAAACCAGGTAGAGGATTTTGAAGCGCGCCTGCAAAACAGTCTCGATCAATTGAAAGTAGCGGCCACGGAAGTGCCGAAAAAACTGCACTTTGCCTGGCTCGGCGGAGGTATTGGCGTCATTCAGCGCGACTACATCAATATCTGGAAGCGCGTGATGGGCGCCGAGGGGCATCAACTTTATCTCTGGTATGACAGTGATGCACTGCTGGCCTATGAAACCAACCGGATTATTGTCGAAGCCGCCAAGGCGGATGCCATGTCCAACGGTGGGAAGGACAGTACCGATGCATCTGAATTGGGTGACCTTTATGAAGAACGTGCCATCGTCCTCAAACAGCAGATGTATGCCCATATCAAGAAGGCCGTGGAAAACGGCGGCAGTGCCGATGATGCGCGAGTGGACCTGCTGGTTCGGGCCTATGGCCAAGACAAGGCGCGGCTGAATACCCTGAAGGCCGATAACCAGCGCAGCCTGCAGGCATTGGCCGAAGGGAACTTGGCGTTGCGTGATCTGGCCCGGGGTGAAGGGCTTCAACTGAAAGACATCTACGAACGCGAGATCAGCCTGCGTGGCAATTTTGCCTCAGCCTCCGATGTCGTGCGCGCCGAGGCGCTGCTCAGGGAGGGCGGCCGATATGCCGACGTCGACTGTCTGCCACCCTTGCTGGAAAAACTGGGGTCAGTCGACATTCGCGGGTTCAAGACCGATGCGCTCATGGGCACGCTGCAGTTGCTGCTTGATCGCAATCCCGACTGGATGCCGGGTCGTCAGACCTTGCGCAACAAGTACATGGATTATCTGGAGCAGATTCCATTGGAAAGTCGTGAGGCACTCAAGGGCTTCGCGGACAGCAAACCCGAGTTGAACCGCGTTTTCCGCATGCCGGTGGAGCGCTTGGCTCGTCCATACGAGCTGCGCGCCGTTGTGGTACGGAACTCGTTGAGCAACGCATTTCTGATGGCCCACCCGGGTTCGGCGATGGTCAAGGCCGTGCTCGATCGTTTCAGGCTCAACTATGAAATCGTCGATGCCACCGCTCGCCTGGCCGATGAGCAGAACGTCGCCTTTACCGATGTCGACGCCATGGCCCGTGTTGCAAATCAGGCGGCGACCCAGGTGTTTGGTGCTTTGCATGAGTTGCCACCGGAAGTGGAAATGACCACGTCTTTGTTGGTGCAGGCCGCCGCTACCTACTACAGCGATGGAATCCGCCCCCAGAGCGAAGTGACGATCTACCTGACCGGACCTGGCGCCATGCTCGAGGGCATGGCGGCTCACCTGAGGGCGCATTTCACGCCTCGAACGGCTGAACGGTGGCGAGCGGAAGCCGCCATCCCGGCGGTCATCAGCGTTAACCTGGCCACCGAGGAAGAGCAGGACCACTCCTGGAAGGAGAACGAAAGCGATACCGCGCAATGGCTCGCCAACGAGCAAAAGCGCTGGAAGGAAGGCCGTTTCGCGGCCCGTTACGCCGGTGACATGGCTGAGCTGCTCAAGTACCGCTCGCTCCAGTTCGATGAAGGCTGGCCGCTGCTGGAGGGCCGTCATGTGCTATCCACCGAGTTGCTGCAACATCTGGCCGATGAGCTGGGTGATACCTTCATGGATGCGATGAAGCGCGGTCATACCGGCATGGTGACTTTCGATAAGGCCATCGTGTTGAGTTTTGCCGAGCGCCAGTCGATCCGCGACCAGAGCGCGAAGTTGCTGCCCCCCGCCTCCTTGAGCGATACGCAGACCCAGCGCTTGTCGATCGTTGAACTGTTGGGTCGTCTGGCCAAGGGCAGTTTCGAAGTGGCTCAACTGAGCCCGTTGCAACGCCTGCTGGTGGGGGCGTTGATCGGCGCGCAGGCGCTGGATAACCGCAGCTTCGAGGCGGCTCGCCCACAGCTGGATAACCTGGCCAACAACCTCGACGAGCGTGGCATCGCGGGCAACTACGCGACGATCGAGTGTGTCCTGTTCAAGCTTCAGGCGCCGGCTTTCCAGGCCGGGTTGGCCGACCCGAGTGGTGAGCCGCCCGGGCATTCCGAAACCGCCCTGGGCTTGAAGAAGAAGGCGCTGGAGCAGCCCCTGACACTGCGCCAGTGGGGTCGGCACGTTGCCCGGATCCAGCAGGTGGCGAAGCTTGAGTACCGCGACCGGATCACCGAGCGCCTGGCAACTGTCCTCGATGGCTTCGAGGCTGACACGATCAAGCTTGTCCCCCAGGACTTGTTGCTTCAAGGCGAAGGCGACAGGGTCGGCGGGCGTTGCTATCCGCTGACCCTGGTCATGGCGGCGGCCATGGCAACGGATAAGGCGGCAGTCAACACCCTGCGCGAGCGCTTCTATCTGGGGGCCATAGAGCCAGAGGCAAGCGATTGCGTGACGTTTCTGCAAGGTGTGGAAGCGTTGCGCGAAGTGCAGCTCAGTGACGTCGGCAGTGCCTTGGGGCGCTCGGATCTGAAGCGGGTCGTGGAGACGCTGCAAGCCAGGACGACCACCGGCACGTTGATGCTCAATTCCGACAACCACGCCATGCTGGTGGCCAGGACCTTCGACGGCGAGCGCAGCACCTATCACTTTTACGATCCGAATTTCGGCGTCTTCGAGTTCGAGCATGCCACTCGATTCAGGCAGGCGCTGGAGCGGTTCTTTATCCAGCAGGAAATGGCTGTTCACTATGCGGCGTATGGGGATGCTGCCCGTCCGACGTTCGAACTGATCGAGTTGGACGGTGAGCGGGTGTCGAAAACCTCATTGCCCGGTTCGATCCGGGGCTTGGAGCTGCTGCAACCCGGCGCCTTGCCTGGCCATTCGCAACCCCCAGTCAGGCAGCGCTTGGCCGGTGCCCGCGGGCAATCGCTCATGAACAATCCTCGGCTCGGCAGCAGCTTGTTGGCGCTGGATGGTCACTGGTGGGGACAGCGCATTGCCGAGGTCACGACCCAGCTCCGGCAGCAGAACCGATTGGCGCCGCAACTTGTGCCGTTGTTCGAAACCCTGGAAATCACCTCGGACGGGTCGTACCGGATCAACCTGATCGATCCGAAAGACCCCGAGCAACTGGTACGGGTCATCTCCGACGATCATCGACTCCTGCGGATCAAGAACTATCTCTCGGAGCGTTTTCTGGCCCTAGCCAACAAACCCTTGGTCCCGAGCGGGCCTGCCGAAGTGGGCAGCGTCCACACCCTCAATGCCGGTTTCAGCATACAGGCGCTGATGTCCGCGTTGACTGAGCGGGAAGGGCCGGACCGCCCTCTGTCCCTGGCAGTGCGGCTGCATGTCTACGTCAATTACGCACAACTGGTGCATGGCAACGTGACCGATGTGGCAGGCTTGGTAGGCCTGGTCCGGCAGGCGCTGGCGGAAGAGAAATTGATTGCCCGCACGGTTGCGCCAGTGGTCAAGGCGGCGGTGGGGTCCAGCGTCAGCGAGGCGACCGGAGGCTTGCTGCAACTGGCGAATGTCGGGTTCGATATCTATCAGTTGTCGACCGCGTCCAGCGGGATCGAGCGCACCCGGTTCGGCACTCAACTGGCTTTCGATTCGGCCGGGCTGGTGCTGTCGGCGGGAGCGCTCACGGTCGGCGCTACCACTGCGGGAGCGTTTCTTGGCGGGGCTGCCGTGATCCTGGGGGGCTTGGCGGTAGGCGTGACGGCAGTGGCCCAGGGCTTCGCCGCCATCGCCGAAGAGGCCAGGCAGGTCGGGCTGTTCTTCGACGAACTGACCAAGGCCCATCTCCAGGCCTATCGGTTTGACGCTCGCAGCGACGCCTGGTTGCCACATTCGTCGCTGATCGTTGGTACGTTGGACCTGGTCCGCGGCGAACTGGCGCTGGATAGCCCGAGGTTGTATCCGTTGCGGGATCATTTCGGCGTGCCGACGTTCGATGACGATTATGACCAGGCGATCGATATCCGCCGGGAGCTGCGCCTGACCGAGCGAGTTAGGTTCACCCCGTCCACCGATCAGGCCGTCGTACTGCCTTGCGTGCCGAGAACCTGCTACCGCTATGAGTACAAGGCGCTGCCATTCGCGGGATTGCGCCATGACACCGGGTTCGACACGGCCCGGCGGCTGTAGAAAAAGAAGGCGGATGGCGGATGGCTGTTCCTGTTTTCGTTCTATTCGTTTCCGAGCGACTACATCCTGTACCGCATGCTCCCGGATTACCGGCCAACCGTGATCGACGTGTTGCTCGATGAGACCGAGCGTTCGCTGGTGGTGCCGGTGCTCCCGACGGTGTGGCACGGAAAGATCAGCTATCGGATCCGAGGTGCGGGCAAGCGCTGCGCAGTGGGCCTCAATCCCGGCGTGAGCCTCACACTCGAGGCGTTGAACCGACAGCGCTCGGGGTGGGTGCTGGATGCGCCCTGGGCCACTGAGGGCGACATCCGGATCGAACGTTACGCGAAACTGTTCGTGGGCGCCGTCCAGGTGAGCTTCACGGGAACGGGCCTTCATGATGTGCTGCTGCGGATCGCTGGCAATCAGGTGTTTCAGGTCGAGCTGGGCGAACGCAAACTCACGCTCATCGAGCAGGACGTGCCTGCGGGCATGGATCGACAGGCATTGCAGCCACACCTCAAGCGCCTGGCGCAAGGTCATCGCCTGGTGATGCCCTATACGCCGGTCCATCGCTACCTGATTCCCTTCGAGAAGCCCGACGAGCCCCGTTATGTCACGGCCTGGTATGACGCGAAGGAGGACCGTTTCCTGTACATCCGCAACGATATCCCGGGGACTGATGATGTGCTGCTGGGGGCGGTGGCAGGCGACAGTGCCTACTTATATGAACCGAAGGGCCTGATCATATGGCAAGTCGATGCGACCACCGGGCTATTGAGTCATCGTTATTGGCTACGGGGCGCAAAGAATGCGGCGACCACCATCCGCAGCGTCGAGGCGGATGCTCAAGGGGTGATTCATGTCGAACAGCAAATCACCCGTGCGGACCAGACCCGCGATGTGCTGGTCTATGTCATCCATGATGGGCAAGTGCTGTTGAGTTCGATGACTCGGGAGGAGGGGCCGGCGCTGGAGTCGGTGTGCAGTGCCAGCGAAACACTGGCCGACTGGACCCAGGTTCTGGGCAGTGGCTACCCCTTCACACCGTATGTCGATAATGAGGCGACTTACGTCACCGTCGATTGGCAGCCGGCGCCCTTTGTTTCGGTCTGCTGGAAAATCGACGCGCAGTGGCGGGACATCGCCTGGGTTCGCCGCAGTGACCAACTGATCATCCGCCCCGCGCCGAAACATAACCATCGGCGCGGCTGGCCGGACTCGATCAAGAACATGACGGATCTGACGTTGCTCACGCCGAGGGACGGCAGCGATGTGTTCATCGTATACGACAGGCCCGGAAAGGAACTGTGCCGCCGGCGGCGCACCCTGGTGGCGGGCAAGTGGCAATGGTCGAGCAAGTGGAAGCAGTACGAGAAGCTGGACAATATCATCGCCCTTGACGATGGCTATCTGGTGCTGACTTCCGACGGACTGTTCTACACCCTTACGGACCAGGGCGAGCTGAGTCTGGGAGGCATGAACGAGCCATGGTTCAAGAATCGGGCCCATTGGTGGTCTGCACTGGAGCCGCTGGCCCGACGACGCGCCACCGAGTGTCTGGCCCTTGTCGGCCTGACCAACTTCAGCGGTGACGCGAAGTTATGTGCGTGGTACATCGGCAACAGGCTGCTACTGGCTGAACCGGGGCATGGCAGGGAAATGCGCTTGCTGAGCGTCACTCCGGATGGCGAGGCGGCCTGGTTATTCGATGTGTCCAAGGGTGAAGTCCATCGCCAGGCGTTCATCGACCCGCAGAAACTTGAGTCGATCTTTGGACGGGGCGCGCAAGTGTTGCAGGCCGACGCGTTGCCGAGGGCGCGGCGTGAATGGGCGCCTTGGCAATTTGTCGAGGTGACGGTCGAAGGTGCGGGGCTGCGTGGTGTGACGCCCGAAGGTGTCGTGGTGTCGCTGCGCAATCGAGCGCCAGCGTTGATCACCGGCGTGACTCGTGAATGGGTCATGGCCCAGGATGGCCGGAAGCAGGAGAGGCTCGAACAATTGGCGGACCGGCCGTTTCGTAGCGCGTTGCTGACCGTGGAGGATCCCAAGGAGCTGCAATGGTTCGTCACTGAGCGCAAACGCTTGATTCGGGTACCCAGGGCCGAGATCCCTGGGGCCTTCGATTTACTGGGGCCCCAGCGGCCGGGCAACGTGCTGCTTCATGAACACAGCCATGGCAAGCTGTTGAGCTACCCGGCCATGGAAGAGGCGGGGCCCCTCGACTACGTCCGGCGTGACGGCGAGGTATTGGTCGTCAGCGGGGAAAAGATCAAGATCGACGATCTGCTGCCGGACGATGTGACCACCTTGGTCCTGCGCATGGGGCAGGGAAGTGTCAGCTACCGGCTGACCAAGGCGGCCTGGCTCAGGCTCGAAGCGGTCGTTCTCAACTGTCGGCCTTCCCTGGACGACGCACCTGCCGAACCTGGCAAGTTGATCTGGGAGCTGGATGACCCGGACAGACTGTTGCTGAGCATTGTCGATGAGCACTTGGTGATCATTGATCCTGATAGTGGACACAGTGTGATTGTTCGTGAGGTGTATGCCAGCGATATCAACTTGCGGGGTGAAGTCTTGCTCAGTTTCGAGGGGCATCGACGTTATGCCGTTTCAAAGTTGATACGGCGTTTGGACGCCCAACCGAATCCCCGCAACAGCATCATGCTGAAGGATCTGCTGAGCGTTTCGAAGGCGGTGGAAAGTAATGCGGTGGATTAACCAGGTCGCTCAATAAGGCGGAGCTGATTATTGAGTGCTCATGGGGCGATTCCTTTTCAAGTTGAATCGCCGCATGAGGTGTTCACCCAGCTTCTTATTAATGAGGGTTCTTTTATTGTTCAAATGAATCCTGTCCAGTTTGAAGAATGCCTGTTGCTGGGTAATTTTTGCCGAGCGCTTTTCCCAGTCCCAAAAGAGAAAGTTGTGTTTCTTTATATCCACGCTCAGTTCGAGCTTGTAGACGGCGATATGGACGTCGTTCCGTGAGTCGTAGCGGGCCGGGATGATCTGAAACGTTTCGCCTTGGCGGGTTTCCCTGTCGAAGGACAGCGTTGCCGGCTGATCGGCTTTCAGGGCGTCGAGGGTATCGATCATTGCGTTCGCCTGCCGTGAGTCCTTCATGGTCTGGGCGCCCTGAACCAGGAAGTCTGCCACCGAGCCCGAAACGAGGTGCTGGGTGCGGGTGAAGATGGTGTCGTCATACAGCGACCAGCCGAGGAAATTCAATGTGCGGACATACTCTTCGAACCAGCCTTTGGAGTCGGTATAGCGGTTATGGCCAAGGTCGGCTGATCGGGTGGCAATACTATTGCAGTCCGCGATGTCGTTGTGATCCTGCAGGGAGAGTGTCTCGATATAGGAAAGCAGGTTAGGGCCTGTGACCAGACCGGTCAGTGATTCGTTATTCATGGATAATCTCCGTAAAAGTTGTCCTTTATAAATACAATGGTGGTCGCTGAATTCAAGTGAGTGAGTGCGCTTATTTAAATCTGGATATTTGTTGGGGTGGGCGGGAGGTAAGGGGAACTACATATGCTGTAATGGGCTTGAAGTTGCAGTTTGTCTGGAGGGTGAATTAGATTGCAGCTTGTCCGCAGGAGCGGTCATTAGATAACCAAGGAAGTTATATGGAACAGTTTAAAAGTGAAGTAAGTATCGAGCAGAGTATTGAACTGATCGGTGCGCGTATCAACAGGCGCAAGGCGCTGGTTTCTCCCGGCCGCCGTGTGCGTCGATCCGCAGCGTTGCTGGACAGCCCGACCAGGGACCTGGACGCGCTGATGTTGGGAAACGCGCTGGTAGGCTACGGCGCCAACATGTCGCTCACCAACATGGCGATTATGGAGAACCTGATGACCATGGCCATCATGGAAGCCAACTTTGAAGTACCAGGCGGCAAGAACACCTTGGCGTGGTATGACGCGTTTATCCGCTGCCTGCATGACCTCGGATGTTTCGTAGCCGATGACGGCTATACCCGCTACTCCGAGAGTTCCCAGCGCGTGGACATGGACTTCGTGATCAGCGATATCGTCAAAGGGATCATCGATGGCGTGAAGGCCAGTGTCCCGGCAGCGTCGGTGCTCGGTGCTGTGGTGAACACCACGATCGACGGGCTGAAGCAGGATAAGCAAACCCTCAATCTGTTCAACAGCCAGGTCAAGACGCCCGAGGGCGCCCGCCTCTCCGTCATTCCCTGCGAGCAGTTGGCCAACGGTATCCTGATCGCCTCGTCCGCCTCCATAAGGCAGACCGGCACTTCGAATAACGGCGGTGTTCTGTTCGTGAACTGGCAATCGTCGGCGCGGGAAATCTTTCGCGGTAAATCCTTCGTGACGTTCAACCCGGCCCGTTACGAAGAGTTCAGGTCGGACATCGAGGAATACCTGGGCGAACATCGCAGGGAAGTACTGCGCAAGCGCTTCAACCGCCGCAAGCAAGGCTGACGACAGGTCGGTGGGGCTATGGCGCCAGGTAGCCTTTTACGCCGGTAAAGATGATCTGCGCCGCCAACGCACAGACGAATAGCCCCATCAGGCGGCTGACGATCTGCAAGCCCTGGTCACCCAGGATCCGTTCGATGCGGCTGGACAGGTAGAGCACGACACCGACGGTGAAGCTGGCCAGGGCGATGCTGATGATGGCCATGAGTTTGTCGTCCCAGTGCGGCTGGCTCACGCCCATCACCAGCAGCGCACCGATGGTGCCGGGACCGACGGTCAACGGAATGGTCAGCGGGACAATGGTCACGTCCTGCTGGACACTGTCGGTCTGTACTGCCGACTTGCCTTGGGCCATGCCCAGCGCCGAAATGAACAGCACACTGCCGGCGCCGATACGGAACGCATCCACGGTGATGCCGAACACACTGAAAATCACCCGCCCGAACAAATACAGCAGGACGCTGGAGACCAGCGTCGCGATCGCGACCTTCCAGGCCAGGCGTCGCTGCTCCTTGCGCGAATAGCCACGGGTCAGGCCGATAAAGCATGACAACACGAAGAAGGGGCTGTAGAGCACCAGCATCTTCAGGTAAACGCTGAACAGCACATGGAGCATGATCGGGGCTCAGGGCGGGGAAGAGGACGGAAGTCTATCAGGCAGTGTGGCGTCTGTCGGCTCAGGACGTTTGCGCCGTGCGGTTCTGTTGCTCGCGCTGGGCGACCCAGTGCTCGATCAGCTCGCGCAGTTGCGACAGCTCCACCGGTTTGGCCATGTGGCCGTCCATCCCGGCCTGTCGGGCCCGCTCCTTGTGCTCGGCCAGGATGTGGGCAGTGAGCGCTACGATAGGCGTGCGGGTTCGCTGGTTGCCCATTTCCCAGGCTCGCAGCTGCTGGGTGGCGGAAAATCCATCGAGGATCGGCATTTCACAATCCATCAGGACCAGGTCGTAGCGCCGTTCCTTCATGGCCTTGAGGGCTTCCTCGCCGTTGCTGGCGGTGTCGGGTTGCAGGTTGAGCTTGCCGAGCATGCCGCGGATGACCTTGGTGGAAATGCTGTTGTCTTCAGCCACCAGGATGCGGAAGTCACTGGGGACTTTCACCGGTGCGGCGGGACCGGCACTCGATGGGACATTGGGTGCGTGGCCTTTGTTGCGCTGGTTCAGTTCGTCCGCAAGGGTGGTCTTGAGGGTATAGCCGGCCACCGGTTTGGCGAGGATGCGCTTGACCCCGCTGTTGCGTGCCACGATCTTGCTCGGAGCGTTGCTGATGCCGGTAAGCATGATCAACAGGATGTCGTGGTTCAGGCTTGGGTCTTCCTTGATCTTGGCCGCCAGTTGCATGCCGGTCATGCCGGGCATGTTCTGGTCCAGCAGCACCACATCGAAATAGTCCCGCAGGTGAGCCTTGGTGCGTAGCAGCGCCAGGGCTTCCTTGCCCGATGGCACCGCGCTGACATTCAAGCCCCAGGCGCTGCATTGCTGCACCAGCACCTTGCGGCAGGTCTCGTTGTCATCGACGACCAGTACCCGCGCACCTTGCAGCGGGCTGTCGAGATCGGAGGTCGGGTGCTCCAGGCGATCCGGATCCAGCGGCAGGGTCAGCCACAGGGTGCTGCCCTGGTTGCCTCCGCTCTTGATGCCGAATTCCCCGTGCATCAGCATGATCAACTGGCGAGCGATGACCAGGCCCAGGTTGCTGCCCAGGCGCGTGGCCGACAGGAAGTTCTTGCTGTGCAGCTCGGCATGCATGAGCGTGTCGCGTTCCTCGGCGTCCATGGGCAGTCCGCTGTCCTGCACGGCGATGCGCAGGCGCGGTTCGCTGCTGCGCTCGTCGAGGGCCACGACGATCAGCACCTCGCCCTCGTCGGTCTGCTTCAAGGCGTTTTCCAACAGGCTCAGCAGTGCCTGGCGCAGGCGCGTCGGATCACCGCTGATCACCCGGGGTACCTGGGGCTGGATGAAGCTGATCAGTTCGACATTCTGCTGCTCGGCCTTGGCGCGGAAGATGCTCAGGCAATCCTCGATCAACGCATTGAGATCGAATTGCACATCATCCAGTTCGATCTGACCGGATTCGAGCCGGGAAATGTCGAGGATCTCATTGATCAGCGTCAGCAGCTCGTTGCCGGTGCTGTGGATGGTCTGCACGTAGTCGCGTTGTTTGACCGACAGCGGCGTGCCCAGCAGCAGTTCGGTCATGCCCAGCACGCCGTTCATCGGGGTACGGATCTCGTGGCTGATCTTGGCCAGGAATTCCGCCTTGGCGTTGATCTCGGCATTGCTCGCGGCCAGGTCGCGGCTGATGCTGAAACGGCTCTCGTTGATGGAGCGCTGGCGTTCACCCAAGGCGGCGCTCATCAGCAGGCCGCTGATGCAGATGAATACCAGCAACGTGACGATCAGGCCCGGGGGCGCGACCTCCGTGAGGCCTTGCAGGGCGGGCAGGATGATCAGCGTACCCAGGTTGAAAACCACCATGGCCGCAACAAACAGACGTGCCGGGCGGTAGCCCTTCTGCCAGTGCCAGGCGCTGACGAACAGCATGCTCAGGCCGGCCAGGGCCACCAGCGCATAGGTCATGATATTGAGCGGCAGGGTGTTGACGAACAACAGCAACAGACTGCACAGCGTGATGAATACGATGTCCCCCAGCAGCAGCCGGTTCAGCGGATGCGGTCCCAGGGGGGCAAAGAAGCGGTAGGCGAACATCAGGCCGCACGGCGCGGTCAACAACAGGGCCAGGTAGGCGCCCGGCGTCTGCACCGCCGGCCAATCGGGCAGCCAGCCCCCCGCCAGGTTCAGCAACAGGGCCAGACTCAGCATCAGCAGCCCCTCACAGGCCGCCAGCCACAGGCAACTGCGTGAACGGGTATAGGCGTAGCGGGTGAGGTTGTGAAGGATCAGCATGGCAATGCAGCCGAACAGCAAGCCATAGATCAGGGTCTGGTTCTGATCCGCCGCCGCCATGATGGCCGGCTGCAGGGTGATGTACGGACGCAGTTGGTGCCGGGATGCCAGTCGCAGGTAAACGTCCAGTGGCTTGTCGCTGCGGGGCAGGGCCAGCATGAAGTCGCTGCTGGGCACCGAGTGTTCGTTGCGGGCCAGGGCATTGCCGGTGATCTGCTGGTCGACCAGGGCATCGCCGTCCAGCACATAGAGATTCAGGCGCGACAGGTCAGGCGCAAAGATGCGCAGGATCTGCTCATGTTTGTCGGGTGCCAGCCGGAAGCGCAGCCACAGGGCGCCATCGGGCTCGGCGGCCTGGAGACGGTCGAGATCGATGGGGCTGAATTGGTTGGTGTAGCGGGCGGAGCGGATGTCGCTCAGCTTCAGGTCGCCCTGTTCGTCGAGCAATACCGCCCAGCCACTGCCTGGCGCGGCCTGGGCCGGAAGCAGGCAGAGCAGCGTCAGCAGGGTGACGGTAAAGCCTATGGCGATCCTGAGCCAGCGCACGGCGAAATCCCTTCGTAGGTTGATGCCAGATTATAACTATGCGCGGCGCCCGGACAGACAGGCAAGGGCCACGGAGCCCTGCCTGGCTGAAAGGCCGGGTTATTGCAGATGTTCGCCACGCTCGCGGGCAATGGCACGATAACCAATGTCCTTACGGTAGAAGCAACCTTCCCAATCGATTTCGGCGGCAAGCCTGTAGGCCTGCTGCTGAGCGGCGTCGACACTGGCGCCCATGGCGGTGGCGCACAGCACACGACCGCCAGCGGTGACGACCTGGCCGTCCTTCAGCGCGGTCCCGGCATGGAAAACCTTGCCTTCCAGCTGCGCCGCGGCCTCCAGGCCACGGATCGCGCTGCCTTTGGCGTAGTCGCCCGGGTAACCGCCGGCTGCCAATACGACACCAACGCTTGGGCGCGGATCCCACTGGGCTTCGACCTTGTCCAACGCCTGGGCCAACGCGGCTTCGACCAGCAGTACCAGGCTCGATTGCAGGCGCAACATCACCGGCTGGGTCTCAGGATCGCCGAAACGGCAGTTGAATTCGATGACTTTTGGGTTACCAGCCTTGTCGATCATCAGGCCAGCATAGAGGAAACCCGTGTAGACGTTGCCTTCCTCGGCCATACCGCGCACGGTTGGCCAGATCACCTGGTCCATGACGCGCTGGTGCACCTGGGCGGTGACCACCGGTGCCGGGGAATAGGCACCCATGCCGCCGGTGTTCGGGCCGCTGTCGCCATCGCCGACACGCTTGTGATCCTGGCTGGTGGCCATCGGCAGGACGTTCTTGCCGTCCACCATGACGATAAAGCTGGCTTCTTCGCCGTCGAGGAACTCTTCGATCACGACCCGGGAGCCGGCGTCACCGAAGGCATTGCCGGCCAGCATGTCGCGCACGGCGTCTTCGGCTTCGGCCAGGGTCATGGCCACGATCACACCTTTACCGGCGGCCAGGCCATCGGCCTTGATGACGATTGGAGCGCCTTTATCCCGCAGGTAGGCCAAGGCCGGTTCGATCTCGGTGAAATTCTGGTAGTCAGCAGTCGGAATCTTGTGCCGGGCCAGGAAGTCCTTGGTGAAGGCTTTCGAGCCTTCCAACTGCGCGGCGCCGGCGGTCGGACCAAAGCAGTCCAGGCCACGGGAGCGGAACAGGTCGACGACACCGGCGA
>Ga0157373_10000452_pt1 | contig 32499 bp, 26 predicted proteins | sample C65metaG_FD_113460 | JGI IMG/M metagenome (GOLD analysis project Ga0157373, IMG submission 113460) | Corn rhizosphere microbial communities from Kellogg Biological Station, Michigan, USA - C6-5 metaG | ecosystem: Host-associated > Plants > Roots > Rhizosphere > Soil | place: USA: Michigan... | reverse complement strand
TCCCGATTGTATTAACGCAGCGGGTTGCCTTTTCTGCGTCAATCATCGGGATATTGAAAGCGAGGATCACGTCTGGTCTCTGAGTAGTTTGCGAGTGCTCAAGAGCTTGGAGCTGGCTAGATATCGCCCAGCGTGCACCGATAGATCTGACGAGGCTCACCATCCAGCGAGGCTTGCGGTCGAGCGTCTGAGCGCGAAGTTACGGTTCTTTCAAGAAAGTAGCCAGGTGCGTCGGCTTTGGGTGGAGGAGGCACTGGCTCGCATAGCTGAAGAGGACTATCACCCAGCTTGGGACGGATTTATTCGGCTTGCGGAAGTTACAGCGGGGTCTTCCCTATGAATATGCTCACGACGCTAGGGCTTTCTATCGAGTCGCCTCTCGCCGTTCCTGGGGCATCGAATTACCGTCCAGAAAGTTGGCCTCCGTCACCTGATTGGCCGGTTGTAATTGATGCTCAGGGCAAAGTAATAAGCCGTTGGGGCGATCCAGTTTGGAGACTTGATCCATGGGCCAAACGGGCGCTGACGCTGAATTTTGGGGATGGCCCAGCTACCAAAATAGCAGCGCCCATTAGCTCGGCGAACGCTAACCTGCTCCGTATAATCACAGGCTGGTGGTTGTACGGGCCGTATGGCGCTAGAGGCTACAGATCCCTTAAAACGCGTTTCGATCAGATGCGACGACTCTTTGTTCTTTGCGAAGAGGCAGGAGTCCTTGCCAGCGAATTAAGCCGCTTTCCACGCGTATGCGAACGGATCCCTGCCTTTATTCATACCTCGAGAAAAACCGAGTTTCTGACGTTAATGCATGAGCTTTACGCGTCCAGAGAGGCCGTAGGGTTTACGTTGCTGGATTCAGGCTCTCTAATCCGTCTGGCTGCGCTTTTTCCCACTCACCACACAGCCCAAACACCTTACATTCCTCCACGTATCTGGCGCTACCAAGTTACCAGGCTGCGCGAGTGCCTTGATGACTTCCTGTCCCATCGAGAACAGGTTGAAGCGTGTTATCGGTTCTGCTTCGCGGCTTACGAACATAACGAGAGGGTTTCAGAGAGAACGGCGTGCCTAAACGCCCCGCCTTTTAGTGGCCATAAAATGAAGTTATCAGGCTCTAAAACGGGGCTTCGTTTTCTCGGCGCGTTTGCAGAGACCGCGAAACGCTTTGGCATCTTTGAGCTACTTGAACGTTGGGTGGGTCGAAGTGACGATTTGCAAGTAACAGCGCTTACTAGCTATCTGAAACTGGTCAGCGGCGCAGGATTAGCTTACATCCTTAACTTCAGTCTCATGCGGGTCGAGGAAGCATGGAATCTTCGAGCCGGTTGCCTTGATATCGAGCACGACAAGAGCTTCGGCGACATTTTTTTGTTACGCGGGCAGACGACAAAAACGCTCGCTGATAGCGACGCCCTTTGGGTCACATCCCCATCTGTGGCGGTCGCCGTGAAGGCGATGGAGGTCATTTCTCTTTTTCGCTCACTACACGCACCTCATGAAGCTGCGAGAGTTCTCGCCGGGCGCTATCTGACCGATTTTTCTTACGAACCCTGGAGCTCATTGCGCAATAAAGGTAATCACTCACGGAGACCGAGCATTCCGCCATACGCCGACGTTTTGAGGCGGTACGGGAAGCTATTCGACTTAGAACGTTTGCGTATTACGACTGAGGATTTGAAATTGGCTCGGCTAGCTACCCCTACACTGCCGGAGGAGTATCAAGTAGGCGCTGTCTGGCCTTTGGCCTGGCATCAGTTGCGTAGAACCGGGGCAGTGAACATGCAAGCTTCCGGACTCGTAAGTGATGCTTCGCTTCAGTACCAGCTCAAGCACGTCACCCGAGCCATGAGCCTTTACTACGGACAAAATCACACTCGGCTGCGTCTAGAGGAGAAGGCTCACACTCTGTACGTTCGCACAATGTACGAGACGCTTGGAAGAGAGTTACAGCAGCTCACGAGTGAGCGTTTTGTCAGTCCGCATGGAGACAAACGAAAGGCTGAGATCGTTCGGCTGATTTCGCCAGAGGATGCGAAGAAGATGATTGGTTTGGCAAAGAAAGGCGCGGTCGCTTGTCGCCCGATAATTCTTGGCGTTTGTTCGAGTCGCGAGCCTTGTCCGTACGGCGGAATTGACAACATTGCCCATTGTGGGGGTGGTGATTCAGTGGATGCGAAACCTTGCCCTGATGTGCTGTATGACTCAGAACGATTGGGCGCGGTAGATGATCTTGAGCATGTACTCAAAGAGCGGCTTGCTGCTGCTCAGGATGGGAGTCCGCTAATGGAATCGTTGATGGCTCAACAGCGAAGCGTAGAGAGCTTCCGTCGTGTCGTAGGGAGCGCAAATGGACGTTGAGCTCCCTGCTCGCCGCAGCGCGGCGGATCAATATCGTGATGCTTTTGAGCGCCTGAAACTCAATAGGCCACAGCTTTTACCGAAGGGGACACCGGTCACTCAGAACAACGTAGCCAAAGAGGCCGGGAGCGATCCGTCGGCGCTTAAGAAATCTCGTTTTCCGAGTCTCATCGCTGAGATAAAAACCTACGTGGAACAACATGCGGAGGAGCGACCTCCTTCGTTGAACCAGGTAAATCTTCTCGCCCGCCAGAAAAGCCGCGCCCTGCGTTATCGAATTGAGCAAGTTGTCCGGCAGCGCGACCAACTCGCAAGCTTATTGAGCGAGGCGGATGCGAAAATCATAGAGCTGTATGACCGTATTGCTGAGCTTGAACGACAGTTACCTGCGTCCAACATACTGTCGTTGGATCCACGCGGGCCCAGAAAGCTTTGAGATAACAGCGCGTATGGGGGTGTACCTCAAGCTTGACTAGTGACCACATCGCGATGTTAGGAAAGTTGGCATAACTAAAATTGTGGTACGGTCCTACGCTGCTGCATAAAGGGTGCATGGAGCGCTCACCTCAACAGAGAGGGAGCGCCATCATGCAAGTAGGTGTTTATGGATGACGGGATTGCCACCGCGTGAAAATTCTCTCGTATAACCCGGGCCATGATGGCGCCATTGTACTGCTTCAAGATGGACGTTTGATAATGTCTATCGAAGCGGAAAAAAATTCGAACTATCGGTATTCATCACTTGCTATTCCGGACGTTTTGGATGCGATCGGTGAGCTAGAAGACATCCCTGATGTCATTTGTGCTGGGGGGTGGTGGCCTCGTGATCATAATGAATATCTATATGGCTCCAAAACGAATGTCGGATATCGTGGTGTATCCGATAATGATGTCATAGTAAGCCAAAGACGTTTCCTCAAACGAGATGTGAAGTACTTTTCATCCTCACACGAACGCGCGCACTTACTTTGCGCCTTTGGCATGTCTGCTTTCCCAAAAGGAACTCCTTGCTATGCCTTGGTGTGGGAGGGCGGCATCGGTGCTTTTTACGAGATTGATTCAGAACTGAGCATCACACTGGTTGCCGACGTTCTAGGTCAGCCGGGTAATCGATACGGTCTGCTCTATGGCCTAGCCGATCCGACCTTTCCAAAAAATGGAGCGTATCCCCGGAACTCAGATGCGGGGAAACTCATGGCGCTGGCATCATATTCGAATCGAAGCACGCCTTCCGCTGAAGAGAAGAAGTTGCTTGATTTTCTATTAAGTGGCCCGTACCAAGCACTCGACTCTTACGAGGGCATTGAAAGCGCGCCTCACTTCAATGTCGGCCTGGAAGACCATGAGTTTAGAAACTTTGCAGGAATTTATAGCGATGCGATATTCGATATCTTCTATCGGTTCGCGAAAAAACATTTGAAAAAGAAGCTTCCACTAGTTATTTCCGGTGGGTGCGGATTGAATTGCGACTGGAACACGAAATGGAAGGAGACTGGTCTTTTTTCGGAGATATTCGTGCCTCCGGTCGCCAACGATTCTGGCTCCGCCATAGGCACGGCTGTCGATGCGCAGTTCCGCTTTACTGGCAATCCTAAGATCGAATGGGATGTCTATGCTGGGTTGGCGTTTGGTACGCTCGGCGCATTCAATGCTGAGAGATATGACATCCGAAATGTCGATTCCGCTGCAATCGCCGATATGCTGGCGAGCGACCTCATCCTCGGATGGGTAAGCGGCCGATACGAGATCGGCCCACGCGCACTTGGCAACAGGTCCATCTTGGCTGCCCCGTTCCGAGATAGCACTCGAATCCGACTGAACGAGATCAAGCAGCGCGAACAGTTCCGTCCGATTGCTCCTGTATGCCTCCAGGATGATGCTGAGAGATGGTTCGGATGCACGCACGAAAGTCCGCACATGCTTTTCACTCATCGTGCAACGACGAAAGCTCTAGCAGCCGTCACGCATGTGAACGGGACGGCCCGTATCCAGACCGTCACCTCTAAAACCAACAAAAGACTTTATGACTTGCTTGTTGCGTTTAAAAATCGCACTGGGTACGGAGTGTTGTGTAACACGTCCCTAAATTTCAACGGGAAAGGCTTCATCAACAACATTGCTGATCTCGATGCCTACAGCGTGGAGCACGGATTGGACGGGTTCGTGGTTGAAGGGCGGGCATATCTGCTAAAGGTTTCCCAGCGATATCAAGCGTACAAGGCGGTCGCGGACTCTTCAGTTTTGACGACCCGCTAACTGGGCGAAGACTAGCGGTAGTTGCGCCACGCGTCACGCCGGATGGGGCATCAGTCGGGCGCCCCAATCCGATGTATGCCCCTTACTGAGTAAGCGAAAATTATGGATTCATACCCACTGGGATTCGAGGAGGACGATCGTCTGAGATCCGTCTTTATCCGAAGCCTCACGCTGCATCAGCTGAACCGCTCGGCAACTTCGAATGTTACCGGATCGAACCTGGCTTCGAGTATTCCGAAGACACTCGTACAGTACTGGCACGATCCGCATGATGTGCCGGAAGACGTTCAAGCCTGTATTAACAGTTGGAAGAGGCTAAGCGCGGAGGGCTTTGCATTCCGGATGTTTAACGACGTATCCGCTGCCGAGTACATTACTGAGTGGTATGGAAAGTCGGAGCAAGAGGCATTCGCCCGATGTCGCCATCCGGCAATGCGCTGTGACTATTTGCGGATGTGCGTCTTGGTTGCAGAAGGTGGACTTTATGTCGATGCAGATGACGTACTGCATGGAGACAACTGGAGATACCTTTTCCATGACAGCGCGCTTAAGGTCCAGCCGCTTTGCTACGACATCCCATCTTGCAGCATGGTGCCAGCGTCAGAGATCTGGCGAAGTGATCTGCCGACAGACGAACGCATCTTTTATGTCAACAACGATCCAATAGCTGCGCCAGCCCATCACCCCGTACTGAAGCGAGCGCTGTCTCGCTCGACCGAGAAGCTTTTAGGCAAAGCTCGTTTCCCAGAGATCCAAGAGACGACTGGTCCCGGAAATATCACCGCTTCTTTAGCCGCGCACGCACGTGATCTGATGATTAGGGGGGCACCTCTCGACTTCGAATTGTTAAATGACTGGGAGTCAATTGCGCAAACACGTTGGGACCTTTCCTACCGTAACGACGCCCGCAACTGGCGCAACATGGACTCCCATTGAGGCTATCTGGAGTAGGAGGTTTCGATGAATCTTAGGGACGCCTCTGGCATGTTGCGTGGGATAGCATTTCGGTTGCTACGTGCCATAGCGAGCATTTTTCCGGGTGGGAAAATCTCGGCCTTTGGTACGGGCGAAGGGCTGATCAACTCGATTTTAATCGTCAACCTTGACCGGCAACCGCGTAGATGGCGGCGTGTGGTCCGAGAACTTCGGCGGTTCCGTACGGCCGACGATGTTTCCCTTGCCTCTATAGCTCGACGATTGGCGGCAGTGGATGCTCGCGACGGCCGCGCCGTCGCCGCAACTGCCGATGTCGACTCGACATATCGCATTGGTGATCAACTTTACGTCCAGCCGGATGCAAGGCTTGAAGAGTGTTTTCCTATCAACGAGCCGATAAAAATGACGCGGCAGGAGATAGCTGTAGCGAGGTCGCACGTGGAGGTTTGGAAGACCATCGCATGCGGGGCAGACAATTATGTGCTGGTGCTCGAGGACGACGTTTGGTTCAAAACAGGTGCAGCGGCAGCAATCTCCTACGGCTGGCGTGCTGCCATTCAACGCTGTTGTGCTGAAGGAGGTCCGCGTTTGTTGTATTTGTCCTATGAAGATGCCGGGGGAACAGCAGAACGTGTTGACCTCTGCGATGCACTGTTCCGACCGGTGCGGGGACTTTGGTTTCTCTCCGGCTACATCTTGTCGCGTGAGGGTGCGGCAGCGCTGCTACGGGCAATGCCCGTTATTGGCCCTGTGGACATGTGGTTAAACTATCGCTTTGGTGAGCTCGGTGCACTCGCCCTCTCCTCGCCTGTGATATTACAGCGACAGGACAGCGGCTCGGACAATTCCTATTCCGTGCTTCCTTACCTAGCGCGAGCGGGGATTGTTGATGCAGGCTCGGGACCTATGGCACCCGAACGGGCGGGGGCGTTGTCGGTGTTGGCCTGGACCACCCGCGGTGAGCATGAACCGCTCGCAATGGCTTTGTCGATGTTGGGGTTGCGAGTGCGGGTGTTCGATGGTGATGAAGACGCAATTCGACCGCAAGACTTGTTGGAGCTTTTCGAGATGTTCGACGCTCTCGTTGACGCACCACTAACGCGGGAGGCCATGGAAGCCATGACCGCAAGGACTGACGTAAGATTTCTTATGGAAGCGAAGGCAGTGTTTCGGTGCGAGACACGGCAGGAGGCCCTACCGCCTTCGCGCACCGCGATTCTGTCGTATGACGAGTCAGAGAGTGGATTGTGGGAACCGATCTGCAGGCTTCTCAGACTCACCGAGCCCGTGCAGTCTTTCCCGGTTGGAACACCACGGAGCCTGAGGATGTTTCGAGTCGGTAGAGAAGACGGCGTGCACCGGATTGCCCCGTCGCATCCCCAGCAGATTTCTTTGCTAGATGAGTCACCTTGGGTCCTCTCGGCAAAATATGGGTGGCAGCCGAAAGTACCCTCGAATCGCCCCATACCACCTGTAGGGGAGCTGCTCGTTTTCTCCGAAATGACTACGGCGACCTCGTCTTTTTCCGCGCTCATCGAGACTTTTCCGGGGAATTTGGTCTCGTTTTCGCAGGATGCTCTCGTTCATGATAAGGACGGTGCCCATCTCATCGTCAGCAAGGTTGCCACTGGAACCAGGCGGTACCGTTCGGGAGCCTTCGCGTCAAAACGACTGTTCGGATACGGTCGCTTTGAGGCTGAGATAAAAGCCGCCAGCGGATCTGGCCTCATCACTGGTTTTTTCCTTCACCGAGATGCACCGAGGCAAGAGATTGATGTAGAACTGGCAGGAGATGATCCTCGAAGCATGCTGGTAAACGTCTACTTCAACCCAGGTGACGATGAAGCAGCAATGAACTTCGGCTATAGGGGTTCGCCTTGCCGTATCGACCTCGGCTTCGATGCTACTTCGGACTTCCATGTCTACACGGTTGACTGGCGACCGGACCGTATCACGTGGTCCGTGGACGGCCATGTCGTGCATGAGCGTGTAGGCTGGGACCCCACTCCAATTCCACATCTTCCAATGCGACTCCACGCAAACCTCTGGGCTCCTCGGTCCGAAGAGCTCGCAGGACGACTCGATCCCCATCTCTTGCCAGCGACAGCGCGTTTCAAAAATGTCTCGGTGTGGGCGTGACTCCAATCGTAGTTACACGGTGGCGTGTGCAAAGTGAGGTTAAAACCCTCTAGCTGGAATTAGTCGCACCAGGTCCACCCGAGCCGCCCGTACCCAAAGATGGATTCTGACCTAGGAGTTGCTGTGTATGCGTGCGTAATTGCATTCCACATGACCACCCGTTTGCAATGCCACTGACCAGTCAATTGCATTCGACCTGACCAGGCGTATGCGTTGGACTTGACCAGCACGCTAGGAGTCTTTCACCGGCAAAAGTCGGCCAAAAGCGGACAGTTACGCAAAGTTAGCAACCCTTCCTTGAAGCTTGATGGCGTCTACGAAACTAGGGGCGATTCAAAGTGATGTATGTATGGGTAAGGTCGTCGTTATTTCGACATTGATGTGCTGACTGGAGGTTTAGCATGGCGTGCGCTATATAAGTCTCCTCTCGGCATCCGCACATAGATGCTGTTAGATTCACGAACGCTCAAAGGAAAGCAGCCGGCCTGTGTGCTCAGCACCAAGTTGTCCCGGCCACACTTAGGAAGAGGTGATCATGAAGCTACAGGCATATCGGCTGCAGAACTATCGCCGACTGCGCGACGTCGTCATTGAGCTTGACGATGAGATTTCCATCTTCGTTGGCGCCAACAACAGCGGCAAGACGTCTGCCGTACAAGGCCTGTACTCGATGCTCCGTGGCGAAGCGAAGAAGTTCGAACTCTTCGACTTTAGCGCGGCGTTGTGGGCCGAGATCGACGCCATCGGCAGGACCCCTCCAGGCGATGAGGACGCGCCCAAGCAGTTGCCGTCCATTCTCTTGGATCTCTGGTTCCGGGTCGGTGAAGACGACCTCGCCACTGCAATGTCGCTTCTTCCGAGCACGGAGTGGGACGGTAAGTGCGTCGGGATCCGGGTGGCGTTCGAGCCTCAGGACGCCCATGCACTCGTCCGGAAGTTCCACGAACTGCATGAAAAGGCCAACAACGCTGCGAACGCACTGGTGGCCAGACGCAGTGTAGGCGCGGAGGCAGGTGCGAAAAATGCGGCGGCGGTGGTAGCGGATCCCGGCGAGTACAAGCCCTGGCCGGAAAGTCTGACGAAGTACCTCACCAAGGAACTGAGCAAAGAATATACGTTCCGCTACTACGTGCTCGATGAGCGCGCATTTGTCGGCTATCAGCCAAAGGAAGTTGATTATGCGCCGCTGCCCCTAGGCAAGGAGCCGGGTGGCGCGGCGATTCTCAAGTCTCTGGTGAGGGTGGACTTCCTGCGCGCGCAGCGGCACCTCGATGACCCGGATGCTGGCAGCTCCGACCGCGCCGAGAGCTTGTCGCGGCGTCTGAGCCGTTTCTATCACCGCAATCTGGAGAAACGTGGCGACGACCATGCAGCGCTCAAAGCGCTCGATACCTCGGAGAGAGAACTGAACTTCCACCTGAAGGAAGTCTTCAGCGATACTCTCAAGCGCCTCGCCAAACTGGGCTATCCAGGCGTCAACACCCCCGAGATCGTGATTCGGGCGGCCTTGGATCCGACCACCGTCCTGGGGCAGGATTCCAAGGTTCACTACGTGGTTCCTGGTGCGATCACGGCGCAATTGCCCGACAGCTACAATGGTCTGGGGTTCAAGAACCTAGTCTATATGGTGGTTGAACTCCTCGACCTGCACGAGCAGTGGAAAGCCGAGGAAGACAAGCGGGCGCCACTGCATCTGGTCTTCATCGAAGAGCCTGAGGCGCATCTGCACGCTCAGATCCAGCAGGTCTTCATCAGGAATGTTTTGCGCCTCCTTGAGGATGCCAACGATCACGCAACGTTTTTCCACACGCAGCTCGTTGTCACCACGCACTCCCCGCACATTCTCTATGAGCGCGGGTTCTCTCCCATTAGGTACTTTCGCCGTGTTAGCGACCAGTTGGACCATAACACCGAGGTAAGGAATCTTTCGCTCTTCAAGACGTGCGCGGCCGACGCTCCAGCGCGCGAATTCTTGCAGCGGTATCTGAAACTGACACACTGCGATCTCTTCTTTTCCGATGCTGTCATCCTGGTGGAGGGCAATGTCGAGCGCCTGCTCTTGCCAGCCATGATCGAGACGGCGGCCAAGCGCCTGCGTTCCTCCGCCCTAACCATCCTTGAAGTCGGTGGCGCGTTCGCGCATCGGTTCCAGGAATTGATTGCCTTCGTTGGACTTACTACGCTGGTCATCACGGATCTGGACAGCGTAGCGGTCAAGACGGATGCCGAGAATGCCGCCGAGCAAGACGCAGGAGCCGGTGCCGGTGCCGCCGACGCAAATAACGAGGAAGACGACCTGAAGGCCTTCGAGCTCGAAGACGACGACGAAGCAGCACCGGGCGGCAAGAAGAAGTCCAAGAAGCGTGGCAGCACCTGCCATGCTCACGTGGAGGGTGCGTTCACGTCCAACCAAACCCTTATCAGTTGGATCCCTAAGAAACGGTTGGTTGCCGAACTCTGGGAAGTCACGGCGGAGCAAAAAACGCTGTCGCTTGCCGAGGGGACCAGCGCTGAGGTTCGGGTGGCCTATCAAACCAAGGTTTTGGTGACGGTGGGTGCCACGACCTCGCAGCTCTGCGGCCGCACGCTTGAGGAGGCCTTCGGTCTTGAGAACTCCGACTGGTGTCAGGCTGAGGCTAACCGCTCGGTCGGACTCAAGCTGAAGCGCGCACCAAAAAGCCCTGAAGAACTGGCTGAGAAGTTACACGAAAGGGTGATTGGCAAGAACTTCGACAAGACTCGCTTTGCGCTGGAGGTCCTCGCAAGCGGGCCGCTCAACTGCTGGAAAGTCCCCACGTACATCGCCGAGGGCTTAGCCTGGCTCGAAACCAAAGTGGCCCACGAGATTGAGGCGGACGCGGCTATTGCCAACGAGGTCGCGACAATTGAGCCGACTGCAGCCGGTGTTGTCGCCGTTATTGCAGGCGCGGGGCAGACGATATGAGCAGACGAATTGATAGCCCAGACACCGACGCCGACCGCGAGATCCACGCGTGTATTGCCGAGCCCCCCCCGCAGCCGTTCGTGGTACGCGCCGGCGCAGGTTCCGGCAAGACCACCTCCCTTATCAAGGCGCTGGACTGGGTTATCTCAGAGCACGGCGCCAGCATGCGGGCGAAGAAGCAGAAGGTCGCCTGCATCACATATACGGACCTCGCCGCCAAAGAAATCTTGGCGGATGTCAACGACGACCCGCTGGTTCATGTCTCGACCATCCACAGCTTCTACTGGTCTATTACCAAGACGTTTCAGGCAGACATTAAGGTTTGGCTACAGAACGACATCCGCAGGCGGATCACCGAACTGGACGAAGAATTCAAGAACTACAGCTCGCGTGTCCGGCAGACTACACGCGACAGGAACAAGGCTGACCAAGAGCGTTATGCCCGAAGCCTTGAGACTATTGCTGGCGTCAAGACTTTCAACTACGGCGTGGGCAGTGACTACGCGAGGGGCGTCCTCGGCCACGAGGACATCCTTCAGCTCGCCGATTTCCTGCTGCAAAATCGCCCGCTGTTCCGACGGGTCGTGGCGCTGAACTTCCCTTTTGTGTTCATTGACGAGAGTCAGGACACGTTCCCGAGCGTAGTGAAGTCCTTCAAGGAAGTGGAAGCCCAGATGCGGCGCAAGTTCTGTCTCGGTTTTTTTGGCGACCCGATGCAGGCGATTTTCATGAGAGGGTCGGGGGACATCCCGCTTGAGGACCATTGGCGGGCTATCACGAAACCAGAGAATTTTCGCTGTGCGAAGCAAATCCTTGACGTTGCCAACGCCGTGCGCGCGCAGGGCGACGGCATGGAGCAAGTCCGCGGGCTGCACGAAAGGGTTGATGGAGAACTCAAGCCGGTGGAGGGCTCGGCCCGGATGTTCGTACTGCCGAACACGCTGAACCGAATTGAGGCCCTGGCGAGAATCCGGGCGTGGAGCGCGGCGACGAACAACGACGAGGGTTGGACGACCCCAGACATCGCGCTCAAGATTCTTGTCATCGTGCACCGCATGGCCGCAAACCGGCTCGGCTTCGGTGGCATCTACTCGGCGCTGAACGATAAGACATCGGAGGGCATGAAGCAGGGGATGCAGGATGGCACCGGCTGGCCCGTTCGACCGTTCCTAAGTTTTGCGCTACCGATCGTTGCTGCCGTGAAAGCCGGCAACGAGTTCGCGGCGATGAACCTGCTCCGGAAGTTCAGCCCGCGTCTGGCGCCAGGGGCTCTTACCGGCCGACGTGCCGCGGCTGTATTGCGAGAGCTGCACGCTGCTATGTCTAGACTTGTCGCCATGCTGGACGAGGCAGGGACCACCATTGGTGACATAGCACTCCATCTCTGTGACACGGGTCTTTTCGAGTTCGACGATCGCTATGCGCGTGTTCTCGGATTTGTCAGGGATGTTGCAGACGCTGCCCAGGAGCCCGAGGCTGCTGATGCAGTTCCGGCCGAAGAACTATCCTCAGATGCGGCAATGGCCAAGTTCTTCAAGTGCTCGGCACAAGAGCTTGGGCCCTATGAGCGCTATGTCTCAGAAGGGTCTCCCTATGCTACACAGCACGGTGTGAAGGGAGCGCAGTTCGAACGCGTCATGGTGGTGATGGACGAGGAAGAAAGCGACTACCGAACGTACAACTACGAACGTGTCTTCGCGAGCGCTGAGGCCCGTGCTGCAGATCGTGCACGAGCACTAGGCGGTGATGAAAACACTTGGAGCCGAACGCTGCGACTGCTTTACGTCTGCTGCACTCGCGCCCAGCGGGGGCTGGTACTAACGTTCTTTGTCGCCGATCCGACGACCACCTTGGAAAATGTCGTGGCGAGCGGGATCTTGCCGCGAAGCGCAGTCTTTACACAGGAAGTTTTAGCTGGATGGCCATAGACAAATGATTGTCTGACCTTCTTGAAGCAAGAGCCGAGCGGTAGACTCCCGCCGTGGCAAGTGGTAGCTACCGGGTGGTAACTCTGCGGGTGTGATCGACAGCAATTGGCCGTTTTCTGCCCGCCGTGAGAGTCAGAAAACGACCCGAAGCGGAAATCGATGCGCAGCACGTGTTTGTCCGCTTCGGGTCGAATACGGCCGGCGGCCTGACGGCTGTGATCAGTCATTTGCAGTGATACGTAGTAGACACGCTGCGGCCATTCGAGCCTTGCATCCTGTTACGATAAAAAAATGGCTCCATGCGGAGCCATTTGATTACCAAAGATTGCTGCTGATGAAGCGGAGCTGATTCTTGATTTTGTCGACCGACGGATTCACGTCGGTCTTGATCCGGTTGATCCGCGTCGAGTCGCCGGGATTCATCAAATCAATCGGCTTAGACAACGCCGACGAAACACGTCCCGATCCAAGGAAGTCATCCGAGAGAACGATGTGTTTGTCCGGATCGTCGGTCGTGAAATGACCAATGTTCCTAGCAACGATATCCCGCACTTCCTCAAGGAACACCTTCGTTTGCTGATTAGGCTCGTTCCGCGCCCCTGCACGTGTCGTCCAACCACAGCCTGTTAGAACGATCATCTGAATCTTGGGGGCGTGCTGATCCGACGGCATATTCCGGCGAAACTCGCTCGACGGATTGCTCAACGTACGCAGTAAAAGCTGTAGAGAGTTTACCGATTGCTTATCGGTACGAACGGGAATGATGAGCGCGTCGACGGCATGCCATGCGAGGTGCGTACATCCCGAGAAGAAAGGAGATGTGTCAATCAGTACCTTGTTGGCGCCCGTTTCGATCACCTCACGCTCGATTTCCGTTTTTAGCGAGTACAGGAGCGAATCCGTTACGGTGACCTTTTGCGGCCCCGACAATTGATTCGCACTAGCGAGCGCATTAGCCATCTGCGAAGGCAACGTGTACAACTCAGCCGAAGACGGCACGAAGTAGTTTTTTTTGGTCGAAAAATGGGGATTCGTCGCCCCGATGAATTGCGCGACACGACTGGCCTTGCCAAGCCCGGGAAAGAAGTACGGCAACAAGACGTCATTCACGGTGGTCGAGACGTTCTGGTAGTAGCCGTTGTCGTAAAAGTACGAGAGATTACCCTGCGGGCAGGTGTCGACCGCAAGCAGGTTGTCCGCAAGATATGAAAGATTGAACGCCAAAGACGTCTTGCCAATACCACCGCGAAGATTGCAGATCGCGTAGCGGTCGAATGTTGGCAGATCTAGCGGGGTGCCAACCCCTCGTGAAATAGCGTCCTGCCGCGAGATGATTGCATCGGATAGAAAACGAGCCATAAAACCTCCATTACGTTAATCCACCAACAATATCACAAAATAGTGAAAATTAAACATAAATGGAGGAACTAAAACCAAAAATGGTGGAACTAATTTGACGAAACCGTAAAATTCGCTATGGTAGTGATGCTTCAATGTCGAAGCGCTGTGCAAAAATACAACTGTATGCGGTAGCGGGCGCATCAATGTGGCGCGAGCATGTCCGCTTTTGGCCGATTTCTGCCGGTCAAGGTTAATCAGTGTACTGGTCAAGTCAATGCAAACGACCGGTAAGTCCATGCAATTACGCATATGCGCAAGTGCTTAGGGACGTCAGCTGAAAAAAGGTCAAACGCGATGCAGCTAGCTAATAGAGGGTTGGATCAATGCAATGACGCATGGGCACCCCCTAGATTTTTCGCGGGAAAATGGAGGTGAAGTATGGACATCAGAGATCAGAGTCAACAGCAGACCATGACTGCTCTGTGGCTATGTCCATAGTTCACAATCTTTCCTTTACATCGACGAAGCCTTCGTCGACCTCACCGGCATCAATGACTTGGACGGCCTCGGCCGCAAGATCCGTAGCCAGGTACTGCGCTGCACGGGCATCCCGGTCGGTGTCGGCATCGCTCACACCAAAACCCTGGCCAAACTGGCCAACCACACCGCCAAACGCCTGCAGGCGCAAACCGGTGGTGTGGTGAATATCTGCAACCCGATCAAGCGCGACTGGGTGCTGCGCAACACGGATGTAGCGGAGGTGTGGGGAGTAGGCCGGCGCATGAAAATGCACTTGGATGGCATGGGGGTCAAAACTGCAATGGATCTGGCCAAGGCCGACCCGTGGACGTTGAGGAAAAACTTCAGCGTTGTGATCGAGAAAACTGCCCGGGAGTTGGCTGGCACGCCGTGCCTGGAGCTGGACGAGCCGGATCCGCCAAAGCAGGAGATCTGCTGCAGCCGGATGTTCGGCAAAAGACTGAAGGAGCTGCCGCCAATCAAGGAGGCAGTGGCAACCTACATGTTGCGGGCATCGAAAAGCTGCGGGCGCAAAAGTCTCTGTGCAAGAAAATCCGTGTGAGCATCCGCACCGGAATGTTCAATCCCGATGAGGCTAAATACGCAAACGGTGTCGTGATCGATCTAACCTACCCAACGGATGACGTGCGGCTGCTAACGACGACGGCCGTCGATGCACTTGATCGCATTTTCCGGCCTGGTTTCAGTTACAGCAAAGCAGAAGTCCTGCTGCTGAATCTCTGCCAGCCGGGTGAGTACACGGACGATCTGTTCGCCATTTCTCAACCTACTGAGGCAACCAAGGTGATGGCGGTGTTGGATGAAATCAATGGACGATGGGGTAGGGGGACGCTCCGGGCCGCGAGCGTGCCGAGCAATCCAGATTGGGGCATGAGACGAGAAATGATGAGCCAAAGCTACACCACTAAGCTAAACCAGTTGTGGAAGGTAGCATGCACTTGAATAGCATCGCCGCAACATTTCGCCCGCAAACGAGAATGCCCCGTCTTCCATGACGGGGGTTCCGTAGGGCAATCCAGTCGACCTTATGGTCAAGCTGGTGATCACGCGTTAAACGCGGTCAATGTAGATCTTGAAAGGCTTGCCTACCGCGCGCTGGATAACACCGTTTTTTAGGCGGCGGCTCCAGCGCAAGATAAACGTGCCCCGTTCGTCGGTATAAGTCATAGGACGTACCTGCTTAGGGGGGGCCACTACTCACTGGGTGTGGACAGATCCGAAGAACGAGACTAGAATACGCGTCTGTTGAGAGCACGAATCTGCTAGCTGCCTGCGGTTGCGGAAAGCGAGTGGAGAACTTCCCTAGTAGATTTGCGGTCTACTACCTACTTCTGATTGATCACATTTGCGGTGTGATCTTTCAGAAGTTTTTAAACTCAAGTTGTCGACCTAGCTTAGGTAAATTAAGTTGATTGATGATTGAGTCAGCGAATGTATCCGCTTGCCATTCAGAATCCTCGCATTCCACTGCATTTTTGTCGGAAAAATGTAGCAGTGGCCGGTGGCATAGAAAGATATGCCCCAATTCATGTAAGAAAATCCTCAAGGCTTCCGGCTCTGATCGATTGAGATTGTTATATAGCCAGTTAGGCATATAAATGAATCCTGTCGAAGGGTCTACCGTAGCTCTTGCAGCGTCGATCCATTCATCGTCATCTACCGGATCAATGTTGATCCCGTTTTCCTCGAGACTGTTGATAAAATTGCCAATCTTCGAAGGTGAGAATGACGATTTGTTCGCTTTCAATATCTTACAGATACGACCGGCGATGTAATCGATGTCAGTTTTTTCGAGCGCGGGCACTCGGTGCCCGCGCAGTCGAAACTCAGTCTGATTTGCTTCCGTCATCATCTGTGGTCTCCCCGTGAATTTCGCTTAGCAACCGCCCCAACTTAGCAAGTTGCTCTTGGTTTAAGTCGGAATTAGCAAAGCCCGCGATCAGCATCCTATGGTGCGGAGGTAGCCCCTGTAGCGAAACACTCTCGTTGTCTTCGCATGCACTAGCTTTAAGCTTGGGCCGATTGACACTCAGGCCAGATGTTTCGAAATAGCTTGAAATCTTATCTACCCATTCCATGGGTATTTTGCTTCTGCCTGTTTCCATTGCACTCAGAAAGGCTGGCGACGTGTCTAAGGCAGATGCCATCGAACTCAACGTCACGCCTAGTGAGCGCCGGAACTCCCTTACGGTGACTCCGAATTTTGAAAGCGACATTGTCCTCTCCCTTCCCGCTTGTTGAACCTAGGGCTGATTAAAACAGCTAGGGATGATGTCGTCAACCTTTAAAGTAGAATACTTTAAAGGTTGAATTTTCGTGGTTTCGAGTAGGTAAAGCAACGTCGTGCGTTTCCGCAGCGGCGGCGCTTAGGTCGAGTAGACTGAATTTATTTGTTGTGCAGCTCCTGAGAGTAATCCCGACCACTGTCCCGGAGCCGTTGAGCTGACTGGGTATGCATCTGCTAGGTCCTTAGGCCAAGGCGTACGGAAGACAGTATTTTTTGAGGTGCTTGTTTTTTTTGCAGTAAACGATTTTTATGGAGGCTCAAAAAACTCAAAGGAAGGTAATTTTGCATGGCTGACATCGAAGATCTCGTCTCGGGTGAGATTAAAAAAGGCACCAACATCAAGTTGAATTGCGGCGGCCCAGTCATGGCTGTTCATTCAGTGGAATTACGTAGCGGTGAGCCAAATGGGTGGGTCAACTGTCAATGGTTTGCGGGAAAAAAGTTAGACAGCGGGCGTTTCCCCATCGAGTCCCTGGATGTAGTGGTACCTGAGCCTGAAGGGGAGGAGTGATGGAAGTGAGTGCGGTGGCGCAATGGATGCTCCAACAAATCATCCTGGATGACTGCATTTATCAAGACGACGTTGTCGATTATCTAGTGAAATCGAAGCAAGAGAATTTTTTGACTGAGAACACTGATGGAAATCAGGTGATAGGCAAAGCTGTACTTTCGGAATTTCGAAAGCTTACGGAGGCAAATGTCGTCTGGGTGAAGCCTGATCGTTACTGGCGCTTACGTGTGCCGGAAGATGAGCCAGGTAGAGATGCCCGGGGATAATTGACGGCGAAAATTCGACGTTGATGTTGCCCCCCCGATCATTTTGCTCCACGGCTTGACGGGCCGTAGGGCAGTGATGGTCTAGGGCATATTTAGGGCACATATGAGGCCGCTTTAGGCCGTTAGATACCGATGACGAAGCGCCAATACGCCGACTTAACTGGCCCAAAGCGGCCTGCTGGTGAGTGAGAAGGGGTTCGAATCCCTATCTCTCCGCCATTACATAGAAAAAGCCCCGTAGATGAAAATCTACGGGGCTTTTTCGTTTCTGCGAATCCAGTATTCGTGGCGATAGCGCTGAAGCGCGTCGTGCATGGTGAGGTCCTACGCAGAGAGGCAATTTAAGTAAACACAGCCTCTGCCGACATTAGAGACACAACGTTCACAGGACTCACCGACCCATTTAAAGCCGCGCTCGCAGAGTAGGGGCTGTCATTATTGGCCAGCGATCGGCCGCCAAATCACACCTGTCGTCGTTTATCCTCTGTCCAGTCATGAGGCCAGCGCTCTCACTAAAGTGGATACTTGCTCACCTCGGCCGTGAAAGGCGCATCCAGCGAGTTCCAGCCTCGCTCCCTATTTGAATTGGTTTGAATATGAAAATTCCACCATCAGCCCAAGGTGCTCACCGCGTTTCTGAACGTCAGTCCGTCAAGTCAGGCAGCAGCGCCGCACCCCACGTCGAAGACTGCGAAGTGCTGGTTGCGCAGCCGCCAGCGTTCGAGGATGGCGAGCCGCCAGTCGGCGTGGTTATCCATGCGTATTACCCCGAAGTGCTGAAAGATATTCTGCGTCGTTTGATTAAACAGACTGAACGCCTGCACCTCTACGTAACCTGCGTAGCCGGTCGTGAAGATGAGATCTGTGCTCAACTGACGGCCAGCACACTGAGTTTTTCGCTATACCGGGTGCCGAATCACGGCAGGGATGTTTTGCCGTTTCTGCGGGTGCTGCCGTTCTTGCGTGCCGATAACATCCGCATGCTGGTCAAGCTGCACACCAAGCGTTCGCTGCACTTGGGCGGGGAGATCGATTGGGGCGTTGAACTATTCGATGATCTGCTGGACCCGGTACGATTCAGTCGAGCGCTGGAACACCTGGCCGACCCGGTGCATGTGCCGATGCTGGGTCCTCAGCGATACCTGGTGCCAGTCACCCGATTCCTCAGCGAAAGCAACCGCGCGTTGCTTGTCACCCTGGCCGAGCGTGGCGGTATTGAGCCGCAGGGCATCAACGAAGCGGATTATTTTGCCGGCACCATGTTCTTTGCGCGCATTGAAGTGTTTGCGCCTTTGGAGCGGATTCAACTGACGGGCAGCGATTTCGAAGTTGAAAGTGGCCAGCTCGACGGCACCCTGGCACACACGTTAGAGCGTTTTTTCGGCGTTCTGGCGAATGTTGGCCGGCAGCAGCGCAATATTGACCTTTATCAGCGCTGGCTGGCGAGTCGGCAACTGGCCGCCGTCGAGGTCGAAGGTTTGCCCGCGCGACTGGCGAGCTGGCCGCGGCAACCGGATGTGTTGTTGGTGTTGACCGACACTACGGGTGATATCGGACTGTTGCGTTCGAGCCTGGAAAGCATTGATCGCCAGCTTTATCGGGCGGCGGCCATCGTGGTGCTCTCCAATGCCGAACCTGTAGGCGTGACGCCGGCCGATAATCTGGTCTGGCTGCCGTTGGCCGAATCGTGGCCGAGCCAGCTCAATGAGCTGTTGCAGGAGATCGACGTTGACTGGTGGTACCTGTTGCGTGGCGGAGACGAACTGGATCCCCACGCGCTGCTTTTGCTCGCCGAAGGCATCGCGCTCAATCCCGGTGTCAGCGCATGCTACAGCGATGAAGACTCACTGACCGCTGAAGGCTGCCAGAGTCCGGTATTCAAGCCGGATTTGAATCTGGATATGTTGCGCAGTTATCCCTATGTCGGCCGCGCACTGGCTTTCAGTCGCGAGGCCGCGCTGTCTGCCGACGGCTTTGATCCAGCCTTCAGCGAACTGGCGCCCCATGATTTGCTTTTTCGGCTGATTGAAACTCACGGTCTGGGCACTGTCGGGCACCTCGCGGATGTGCTGGTGCATCAGGCCATCAATTTCCCTCAGTGGCTCGGTGAACCGCAAGTCATCGCGAACTCGGCAGCCATCGTCGGGGCGCACTTGCAGCGTCTGGGCGTGGCGCATGAGCTGCTGGCCGGACCTTTGCCAATGGCGAATCGTGTGGTCTACCAACATGCGGAACAGCCGCTGGTGTCGATCCTCATTCCCACCAAGGACTGCCTGCCGATGCTGCTGCGCTGCATCGAAAGCATCATGGAGAAAACCAGCTACACGAATTACGAACTGATCATCGTCGACAACAACAGCGAAACAGCCGAGGCCCGGGACTGGTTCAACGGTATGGAGCTGTTGAACAATCCCAAGGTGCGCATCCTGCGTTATCCGCACCCGTTCAACTATTCGGCGATCAATAATTTTGCGGCCAGCCATGCCCGCGGCGATTACCTGGTGCTGCTCAACAATGACACGGCGATCATTGATGGCGACTGGCTTGGTGCACTGCTCCATCACGCCCAGCGGCCGGAAGTGGGGATAGTGGGCGCCAAACTGTTATTCCTCGACGGGACTATTCAGCATGCAGGTGTGGTACTCGGGTTGCGTGGCGTTGCAGACCACCCGTTTATCGGCGATTCAATGCAGTCCAACGGCTACCTTCACCGCTTGCATCTTGATCAGAATTACAGCGCGGTCACCGCCGCCTGCCTGATGATCAGCACCGAGCTGTACCAGCAAGTGGGGGGGATGGACGAGGTCGGCCTGGCCGTTTCCTTTAACGATGTGGATCTGTGCCTGAAAGTCGGCCAGGCTGGACGGCTGATTGTCTGGACACCCTATGCGCTGCTCGTTCACGAAGCCAGTGTGAGCCAGAACAACGTTGACACGACCAAGGAGGAAGCCAAGCGCAAACGGTTCAAGGGCGAACAGTCGGTGATGTACCAGCGTTGGCTTGCGCAAATCGCCAACGATCCGGCCTACAACCGCAACCTGACCCTGGAGGGCAGTGGCTTTTCCTCCAAATACCGTACCGACACTGATTGGCACCCGTTCGCCAGTCGTGAGTTGCCTCATGTGCTGTGCCACCCTCTCGACTCTTTCGGCAGCGGACACTACCGCGTGCGTCAGCCTTTCGCTGCCCTGAAAGCTGCGCAACTGATCGGCGGAACGGTAAGCGACGAGGGACTGCAACCGACAGAACTGGAGCGCATTGCGCCGGACACGATCATTTTCCAGGGACAGCACACAACGCCTCATCTGGAGTACATGCAGGACACTAAGGCATTCTCCAGGGCGTTCAAGATTTACGAGCTGGATGACTATATTCTTGACGTGCCCGCTGGCAACTTGAACCACGAATTGCTGCCCAAAGACATCACCAAACGCTTGAAGAAAGCCGTAGGGCTGTGCGATCGGTTGGTGGTGTCTACCGAGCCGCTGGCCAATGCGCTGAAGGGCTTCAATGCCGACATCCGGGTGATGGAAAACCGTCTGCCGAGCCATTGGTGGAGCGACCTGACCAGCCAGCGCCAACAAGGCCGCAAGCCTCGGGTTGGCTGGGCCGGCGGCTCGAGTCACAGCGCCGACCTGCAAGTCCTTGCCGAAGTGGTTCGTGCGCTGGAAGGAGAAGTTGAATGGGTATTCATGGGGATGTGCCCACCAGCACTGCGTCCCTATGTCCATGAGTTCCATAGGGGGGTGAGTATCGAAAAATACCCGCAAAGACTGGCTGAGCTGAACCTCGACCTGGCTTTGGCACCTCTGAAAGACAACTTTTTCAACGCCTGCAAAAGCAATTTGCGCTTGTTGGAATATGGCGCCTGTGGTTTCCCCGTGATCTGTTCGGACATCCCTTGTTATCGGGGTGATTTCCCGGTGACGAGGGTCAGGAACCGTTCGCAAGACTGGATTGCCGCTATTCGCGAACATCTGGCTGAGCCCGATGCCAGCGCCAAGGCTGGAGACGCCCTGCGCAGCGTTGTACTCAATCAGTGGATGCTCAAGGACGAACATCTGTTGGCATGGCGAAACGCCTGGCTGGCGGACTGAACAAGAGGCCAGCGTTGCGCGCTGCTTCTTCAATGTCTTTCGATACAAGCCCGAAAAAAAGCCTCACAGCCTTAAAGCTGTGGGGCTTTTTCATATCTGCAGGATCGTGCAGAGCGGCTAGATCTCCTTGACCGGCGTCTCCCCCCGCACAGCCTTGATCAGCCCGATCACATGCATGCAATCCGCCTTGTTCACATACGACTCGCCACTGGCGATGGTCTCGTGGTTACCCGCTCTCAGTCTCCAGCGCCATTGTCCTTTGCCGGTGCTCGGGGTGCCTCTGTATTGCCTGTAAATCTCGAAATACATTCAGTTCGCTCCATGCGATTCATTGTGCGACAGCCGCTGTGGCGCATGGTCGCAAGCCTAGCGCAGACGGTTTTTTTGGCTATCGGACATTTGTTTCCAATCGTTCGCGGATGTTTCTGAAGGACGTGGGCTAGAGCGCAGCAATAGGCCTGTGGATTGGCCAAAATGACGCCGTCTGATCCTTGCAACACCGTCGACGCTGCTGCTTAATACGGGACGGCTCATGGCGTCGAATATCGTTCGGCGACCGACAAACACTATAAGAAGAGCACTCCTTTGACTGAGCACGGAACGCAACAGGCCGGGCGGGTGACGTTATCGCTGGTGGTCCCCGTTTTTAACGAAGAGGACGGCCTCGACACGTTTCTACGGCGCATCAATGAAGTCTTTCAGACGCAGGCGTTGATCGACCTTGAACTGGTATTCGTCAACGACGGCAGTACCGATGCCACGCTTGAGCGCCTGCTCGAACATCAGCGGGACGATGCGCGTCTGCGTATCGTCGATTTGAGTCGCAACTTCGGCAAAGAAGCAGCGTTGTCCGCCGGTTTGCAGATCGCGACCGGGCAAATCGTGGTGCCGATCGACGCTGATCTGCAGGACCCGCCCGAGGTCATTGTGCAGATGATCGAGCGTTGGCGAGAAGGTTTTGAAGTGGTGCTCGGTCACCGCATCAGCCGTCGCAGCGACACCTGGGCCAAGCAGACATCAGCGCACTGGTTCTACCGCCTGCACAACAAGATCGCTGAACAGCCTTTGCCCGAGAATGTCGGCGATTTTCGTCTGATGGATCGCTGCGTGGTGGATGCCTTGCTGACCCTGCCGGAGTCCCGGCGCTTCATGAAAGGCCTGTTCGCCTGGGTCGGCTTTCGCACCACTCACGTCGATTACGAGCGCCCGGAGCGCGTGGCGGGGCAGAGCAAGTTCAATGGCTGGCGCCTGTGGAACTTCGCGCTGGAAGGCATCACCAGTTTCAGCACTGAACCGTTGCGGATCTGGACGTATGTCGGCGCACTGGTGTCGCTGGTGTCATTTGCCTTCGCCATATTCATTGTCCTACGCACGCTGATTCACGGTATCGACATGCCCGGTTATGCCTCGCTGATGGTGGCCGTGACCTTTCTCGGTGGACTGCAATTGATCGGCATCGGTGTGCTCGGTGAGTACCTGGGCCGCACGTATATCGAATCCAAACGCCGGCCGGTTTTTCTGGTGCGTCGCGTCTATGACCCCAAGGACTGACACATGGATCTCAAGGAAACCGACATCCTCGGCGACGCCATCAACGAGCACTGGTATTACTGCTCCAAAGCCGCCGCCACCCGGCGTTTGCTGGGAAATGCACCCATCAGCCGAATCCTCGATGTCGGTGCCGGCTCGGGATTTTTCTCCCACCATTTGCTGACGCACACCGATGCACGCGAAGCATGGTGCGTGGATATCAGCTACCCCGCCGACTCCAGCGCGACGACCGCCGGCAAACCGGTGCACTACCGTCGCGGGATCGAAACCATCGAGGCCGATCTGGTGTTGCTGATGGACGTGCTGGAGCATGTCGATGATGACCTCGGTCTGCTCAAGATGTACGTCGACAAAGTGCCATCGGGCAGCCGGTTTCTGATGACGGTACCGGCATTCCAGTTCTTGTGGAGTGGCCACGATGACTTTCTTGAGCACAAGCGCCGTTACACCCTGGCGCAGTTCGAAACCCTGGCGCGTGATGCCGGTTTGACGGTGCAGCGCGGTGCCTATTATTTCGGCGCGGTGTTTCCGATTGCGGCGGCGTTGCGCTTGCTGCCGCAAGGCGCGCAAGCCCAGCCGCCGCGTTCGCAACTCAAGCGTCATCATCCGCTAGTGAACGGTGTTCTCAAGACGCTATGCAGTCTTGAACTGCCGTTGATGGGCATCAACCGTCTGGCCGGTTTGAGTGTTTTCGTGTTGGCGCAAAAACCGTGACCTCAACCGAAAAGTCAGCGCTGCTCCAGCGCGGTTTGCGCTTTGCTGTGACCGGTTTGTTTGTCACGGCTCTGCATGCGCTGGTGGCGGTGCTGTTCATCAACTTCATTACTGCGCAACCGCCGCTGGCCAACGGCGTGGCGTTCATCGTGGCGACGGTGATGTCCTACGTGATCAATACCACCTGGAGTTTCTCGGCACGTTTGCATGGCAGAACGTTACTGCGTTTTCTGCTGGTGTCGGCGTGCGGGTTTCTATTGGCGATGCTGGTCGCCTGGGTGGCGCAGATGGCCGGGCTGCACTATCTGCTGGGCATCGTTGCGGTGGCACTGACGATTCCAGCGTTCACCTTTGTCTTGCACAATTTCTGGACTTATCGATGAAGGCTTCACCAAACCATCCTGCGCTGGGCGTGTTGCCTTTACTGCTCGGCGTTCTGGCATTTTTCTGTGTGATCGGGCCGCAAGCGCTGGATCCGCAAAACATTGCCTGGCTGGAGCAGGGCGATCCGGCGACGCATTATCTGGGCTGGGAATATTTTCGCCATTCACCCTGGACCTTTCCGCTCGGACTCAACCCTTCCTATGGTCTGGAGCTGGGCAGTTCAATCATCTTTTCCGACTCCAATCCGCTGCTGGCGTTGCTGTTCAAACCGTTCAATGCGTGGTTGCCGGCGACCTTCCAGTATTTCGGTCTGTGGCTGCTGGCGTGTTTCGTGCTGCAAGCCTGGTTCGCCTGGAAACTGCTGGGGCTGATGACCGGCAATCCGCTGATTCGTTTGCTGGGTACCGGTTTGCTGGTGGTTTCACCGCCGATGTTTCTACGCATGGGCGGACACCTTTCCCTGTCCGGGCATTTTCTGATTCTGGCGGCGCTGTACCTCGCGTTGTTGCCGAACCTGTCTCGACGACGCCTGGCCTGGGGCGCGTTACTCGCGGTGACGGCGATGGTGCATGCGTACCTGCTGGCGATGGTGGCGCTGATCTGGGTAGCAGATCTGCTCGGCAAAACTTTCAGCCAACAACTGACTCGGCGTCAGGGGCTGCTTGAAGGCGTTTCGCTGTTTGCCGTGGTGAGTGTGTGTTGCTGGCAGGCCGGTTACTTCGCCATTGCCGACGGCGGGCAATCCGGCGGTTTCGGGTTGTACCGGATGAACCTGTTGTCGCCACTCGACCCAGCGGGCTGGTCGTTCATCTTGCCGGATCTGCCAAAAGCCAGCGGCGATTACGAAGGCTTTAATTATCCGGGGCTGGGTGTGCTGTTGCTGGTGCCGTTGGCGCTGATTGCCTTGCTGAGAAATCGCCAGCCGCTGAAGGATGAGCTTCGCGTTCGCCCTTGGCTGTTGCTGGCGTTGATCGGTTTATCGTTGTTTGCGCTATCGAACCAGATCGGTGTCGGCGCGCACACGTTCAGCTATCCGCTGCCGAAAATCGCCCTCAAACTGGCCAATATTTTTCGCGCGTCGGGGCGGATGTTCTGGCCCGTGTTGTACGCGCTCATCCTGATGGTGATGTTCCTGCTGGTACGCGGTTACCGGCCACGTATCGTCGTCGCGTTGTTGGCACTGGCATTGACGATACAGATTGTCGACACGCGCAACGGCTGGATGGGCTTGCGCAACAGCAAAATGATGACGCCCGCCGCAGAATGGCCAACGCCGATGCGTGATCCATTCTGGGTGAGTGCGGCGGCGCATTACCCGAACGTGCGCAGTCTGATGCCACAGAATCAGTCCGAACGCTGGCAAGTGATTGCCGATTTCGCTGCGACCCATGGTCTGAAAACCGACGCGGTCTATCTGGGACGCATGAGTTCAACAGCGCTGGATCAGGCTCGGCAGAAAACGCAGCACATGCTCGAATCAGGGCAATACGATGCCGACTCGTTGTACATCCTTGACGACTTCGTGCTGGCCGATGCCGCCAGATACGTCAACAGTGAAACGGATCTGCTGACCCGAGTGGATGGCCTGGTGGTGCTGGCGCCGGGCTGGAAGCGTTGTTCGCAGTGCCTGAGCGTGCCTGATGAAGGACGCCGAATGTCATCGCTGGCACTGATGCGTCCCGGTCAGGCGCTGATCTTCAACTACTCCGCCCGGCAGTTGACCAGCGGTTGGTCGACCCCGGAAAACTGGGGTACATGGTCGGCGGGGCAGCAGGCGCAGGTCGACTTGCGGGTGTCACCCGAGGCGCGTTCGATTGCGCTGGAGGTCATGGCATTCGTTTTGCCGCAACACCCGGCGCAGCGAGTGATTGTCAGTTTGAATGGCGAGCAGGTACTGAGCACGCGGCTGGTGCAACATCAGGATAATCATCTGGAAATCCCTATCAGTCCTGCGATCCGTCAGCATCTGGCAGACAATGATCGCCTGACGATCGAGCTGCAATTGCCCGACGCCATCAGCCCTGAACAACTGGGCATCAATGACGATTCACGGGTCATGGCGCTGGGCTTGAAACGCCTGACGGTGAACTGACGCAGCGTGGTGATGGACGCCGGGGCCCCGGCCTTTCTACACTGCCGGTATTCCGGGGGGCAGGGGGCAATGGATGAACCGCAATGAACTACGCAAGGCTGACATCAACCTGATGGTAATGTTCGAGACCTTGATGCTCGAACGCAACGTGACCCGGGCGGCCGAGAAGCTGTTTCTCGGCCAGCCGACCATCAGCTCGGCGCTCAATCGCTTGCGCACCATGCTCAATGATCCGCTGTTCATCCGCGTCGGTCACCGCATGGAACCGACCGCCCGCGCCGAAGATATTTTCCGCCATCTCAAACCTGCGCTGGATTCGCTGTCGGTGGCGCTGAGCCTGACCCGCGATTTCGATCCGGCCGTGAGCACCATGACGTTTCGCATCGGTCTGTCCGATGACGTCGAATTCGGCCTGTTGCCGCCGCTGTTGCGTGCGCTGCGCCAGGAAGCGCCGAACGTGGTGTTTGTGGTGCAACACGTCGATTACTGGCGCATCCCCGATCTGCTCGCGGCGGGCGACATCACGGTCGGCATCAGCCAGACCCGAGGCTTGCCGGCCAATGCCAAGCGCAAACTGCTGCGGCACATTCAGCCGAGCATCCTGCGCGCCGACGCCAGTGATACACCGCTGACGCTGGATGAATATTGCGCGCGCCCCCATGTACTGGTTTCGCACACGGCCAACGTCAGTGGTTTTGCTGATGAGTGGCTGGCCGAACTCGGTCGTACTCGCCAAGTGGTGCTGTCGGTGCCGCAATACAGCGCGTTGCCGGCGCTGCTGGCGGGCACTGACTTGATTGCCAGTCTGCCGGATTACGCGGCGGCAGCCATGGCCACTTCCGGATTGCTGTTTAAGGAGCCGTTTCCGTTTAAAACACCGACGCTGGATTTGTCGATGGTCTGGCTCAGCCACGTCGACAGCGATCCGGCGGAGCGCTGGTTGCGCTCCAGGCTGGAGCAGTTCATGAGCGAGCGGCCACTGACGCCATCCTGAGCCATAACACACACTTTGTGGGAGCGAGCTTGCTCGCGAAAGCGGTGTATCAGGCACCTTAAGTGTCGCTGAACGATCGCATTCGCGAGCAAGCTCGCTCCCACATTGATATGTGAAAGTCCCCGGGAAGGTAGGGCAGAGCTGTGCTATATGTACGACCTTTCTGCCAACTGACTGGGGACCTGCAATGCCACACCTGCACATGGAATACACCGCCAACCTGCCGCAGTTGAACGCCGATGTCGCGTTGATGCGGCTCAACAACACCCTGGTGGGCTCTGGTCAGTTCGCGGCGGAGTTCGATATCAAAAGTCGTGCGGTGAAAGTCGAGACCTTCAAGGTCGGAACCGCCATGGCCGAGCGCGCCTTCGTCTATGTGAAGCTGGCGCTGCTCAGCGGGCGTTCGCCGCAGATCAAGAAGCAGTTGTCAGAAAGCCTGTTGGCAGTCTTGCAGGACCTGTGCGAATGGCCGGCCGGTGTCGAGGTGCAGCTGTGTGTCGAACTGGTCGACATGGATCGCGAGTCCTACAGCAAAACCGCTATTGGCGTGTAGGACTCAGGCCGCTTCGAGTTCGCTGCACACCTTGACCACCTGCTCGCGCAACCACAGATTGGCGCTGTCCTGATCAACGCTCTGGCTCCATTGCATGTCGAGGGTAAAGCCCGGCAAGCCATTTGGCGCCTCGCAGTGATTGAACACCGCCTCGTTGGTCAGTAAACGCTGGATACGGCGCGGCAGGGTGAGGATGAAGTCGGTCCCCGTGATCATTTTCAATGCCGCGCTGTAGCTGTTCGAGCGCGCGACGATCTGACGCTTCTGCGCCTGCCGCGCCAGCCAGCCATCGACCATGTTGGTGGTCGACGTCCATGGCGTCGGGAACACGTGCCGGCGTTCGGTAAAAGCCTGCAGGCTCAGGCGTGGCTCCAGTGGCGTGGCGCGTTTGTCGAAGACGCAGACCAGATCGTCCTCCAGCAGCATTTGTGATTTCAGGTCAGCGTGATGACGGTGGAAGTTGGGGCCGAAGCTGATCACCAGATCGAGGCTGCCGTCGCGCAGCTCATCCGCCGGGACATCGGTCTCGAACTTGTGCATGTTGACCATCACCGGCAAATCATCGAAATCGAAACGCTTCAGCAGGCGCGGCAGAATCAGTTGCTCGAAGTATTCCGGGGCGCAGATGTTGAAGGTGACGGCTTGTCGGGTCGGGTCGAACGTGGGGGCACCGGCGTGGCACAGGTTGATGCTTTCGAGGATCTTCTGCACATGCCCGTACATGGTGCTGGCCTTGTAGGTCGGACGCATGCCGGTGCGGGTGTTGATAAACAGTTCGTCTTCGAAACTGGTGCGCAGTTTTTTCAAACAGTAGCTGACCGTGGACTGGCTGACGAACAGGGTTTCTGACACATCGGTGACGCTGCTCTGCTCATAAACAGCGACGAACACCATGAGATCCTGCATGTCGAGCTTTCTAAGCAAGTTACTGTTCAGCATCCGTTCCGTCTCGCTGTGCTCCTTGCGCTGAATCCGCGCAAACGTGTGCGAATGATCCTAACGGAACGATGGTGCCAGGACAAAGCCCTGTAGGACGTTTCACAGTCAGTTGTGGGACAGAAAGTTTTAGTAACACGACGTCTCGGGGCAAACCGCAGAAAGATGGCCAGAGGCCTTTAGCCCGATCAGGAAAAGTGCCTCGCGTAATGCCGGGGATCGAAGCGCCATACCATCAACAGCATCACCACCATTACCGCGGTCAACGACCACCACGCCCACTCGAAGCTGCCCAGTTGATCGCGGATCATTCCAGCCAGCAGCGGCGAGAGACCAGCAATCAGATAGCCAATGCCTTGCACAAATGCAGTCAGGCCACCGGCACGTTGCGGGTTGTCGAGATGATCAAGCGAGACAATCAGGCTCATCGGGAACAACCCGCCAATGCCCAGCCCCAACAGGCATGGCCACAGCAGGCTGAATTGTTGCGGGCTGAGGATCAGGCCGCAAAATCCGCCGATGATCAGAGCCAGTAGCGTCATCAGAATCACACGCCGATCCCGGCTGCGATTGGCGATAGCCGGAACCACCAGACCGGAAATCACCTCCATGGCCGTCAGCAAACCCAACAGCAGCCCGGCGTTCTGTTCGCTCCAGCCGTTTTCCACGTAGTACGGCGCGAGCCAGGCCAGCACGCAGGTATAGGACGCTGTCCCCAGACCAAAGAAGAGGGCCAGCAACCAGGCACGGGAATACTTGAAGAACGAATCCTTGCCGGCTGTCGCCGTCACCGTGGAGGACAGCTGGTTGCGTTGCGGCCACCAGAACAGCAGCGCGATGAATGCCAGGATCGCCCAGATCGCCAAACCGCCGCGCCAGCTCCCGGTTTGCAGCATCACCAGCGGTGCGAACGAGGCCGCAATGGCCGCTCCACCCATGATCGACGTGACATATAAACCCATGCACAGCGCGACATTGTCGGCGAAGCGCGATTTGATCAGCGTCGGCATCAATGCCTGAATCAACGCAATGCCGACGCCAGCCAGCACCGCGCTGACGATCATTTCGGCTGCCGATTCGATAAACAGCCGCGACAGCGTCGCCAGGCCAATGATCAGCAAGGACAGCAACACCGTCCGTTGTTCGCCCAGCCGCTGACTGATGCCAATGCCGAAAAACATCGCCAGACCCATCGCCATCACTGGCAGCATGGTCAGCAGTGACGCGACGCTGAAACTCAGCGGGATGTCAGTGCGAATGGCCGACAGTAACGGACCGAGCGCCGCCATCGATGGACGCAGATTGAGGGCGACGAGCATGATCGCGAGCATCAACCAGACAGCGGGGCGAGCGGTAGCGCGGACGTTTTCCATCATCAGACCTTTGGGTGGGGCAGATGATTAAGCGCGGAGCGGTCTGGTCCGGGCAAACCAGAAAACCCACAGCAGTATTTAAAAAGTCGATATTCCCACTCTCTGTGGGAGCGAGCCTGCTCGCGAAAGCGGATTGTCTGTCGGCAAAAGTGTTGAATGTGCCGGCCTCTTCGCGAGCAGACTCGCTCCCACAATGGACAGCCGTGCTGTTTTTCTGAATAAAACCCGAACCATTCTCAAATACGTCACACGTTTCATCGCTTTGCCGAAAGCCAACTAATCGTTGGCGTCTTTTTCACAAAAAATTGATGGTTGCCTGCTTAAAGTTTCTCGTGCCTTAGTTAATGAAGTTTTCACAATCGAAATTTCTGTCATTGACCGAGGCTCTTCTTTTCAGGAATCGCCCATTTCTATGTTGAAGTTAAAAGCCGTGCGCCCGGAATGGGTGACGTTGATTGCCAGCGCCTTTCTTTTAATTGGCTGCAATTTTGTCCTTTGGCAGCACCTGTTCGAGATCACCGCCGCCGATGGCAAGGGCATCGCCATGCGCGTGGCATTCGGGGTGATGATCCTTGCGGCATTCAACATCGTGCTGACGCTTCTGGCATTCCGTCCGTTGCTCAAGCCGCTGTTGACCCTGATATTTCTGATCAGCGCCGGCGTGGCTTATTTCATGAGTCAATATGGCGTCATGATCGATGCCGGCATGTTTCGCAACTTTGCCGAAACCAATGCAACGGAAGTGCGTGATCTGCTCTCGTTGAAGTTGTTTGCTTATATTCTGTTGCTCGGTGTATTACCGTCCTGGTTGTTGTGGAAAGTGCCAGTCAACTATCGTCGATGGCACCGTGAGTTAATCAGCAAAGTTATTGTCGGTGTTGCTTCTGTGGCGGTGATTGGTGGGGTGGCGCTGGCCAACTATCAGGGCTTGTCATCGCTGTTTCGCAATCACCACGAAATTCGCTTGATGCTGGTGCCCAGTAATTACATCGGTGCTTCGGCGGGTTATCTACGTGAGCAAGTGGTCTCGGCGCGGCAGCCATTCATCAAGATCGGCGAGGACGCCGAGCGCAATCCGGATGTGAAGCTTCAACCGCGTAAATCGCTGACCGTGCTGGTGGTGGGTGAAAGTGCCCGGGCGGAGAACTTCGGCATCCTCGGTTACCACCGTGACACCACGCCGACACTCGATAAGGAAGCCGGCCTGATCGCTTTCACTGACGTGCATTCCTGCGGGACGGAAACGGCGGTATCGGTGCCGTGCATGTTCTCCAACATGGGCCGCAAGGATTATGACGCCAGCAAGGCGAAGAATGAGGAAGGCCTGCTCGATGTGCTCAAACGTGCCGGTATCGATGTGATCTGGCGTGACAACCAGTCCGGCTGCAAAGGCACTTGCGACCGGGTCACCCTGCAAGATGTCAGCAACCTGAAAGACCCGGCGCTGTGTGCCAACAGCGAATGCCGCGACGAAATCCTCCTGCAAGGTCTGCAAAGTTTTATCGACCATCTGGACAAGGACACCGTGCTGGTTTTGCACCAGATGGGCAGTCACGGCCCGGAATACTTCAAGCGTTATCCCAAGGAATACGAGCACTTCACCCCGGTGTGTGAAAGTAACGCGCTGAACAATTGCAGCCGCGAAAGTATCGTCAACGGTTACGACAACACGCTGGTGTATACCGATCACGTGCTGTCGAGCCTGATCGATGTATTGCGCAGCAATCAGGACAAAGTTGATACCGCGATGTTGTACCTGTCGGACCACGGCGAGTCGCTGGGCGAGTACAACTTGTTCCTGCACGGTACGCCTTACATGTTGGCGCCAGAGCAACAAAAGCATGTAGCAATGCTGGCGTGGTTCTCCGATAACTATCAGAAGGCTTATTCGGTCGACACGCATTGCCTGCAAATGAGCCGCGACAAACCACTGAGCCAGGACAACCTGTTCCACTCGATGCTTGGCCTGCTCGAGGTCAGGAGCAAGGTCTATCAGCCGGGTCTGGACATGTTTGCCGGTTGCCGTGGTGCGGTGATCGACGGCGTACTCGCCAAGGACTGAGGCCAATCGGCTCCGTCGTTCTGATACGACGGGGCTTTCTGCTTCTTTTGTCAGACTATTCTTGCTCTCTGGCAGGACATTTCGTTACAGCTCTTGCCCTTCACAGGCGCGTAAATCGCCAGTGGCGATATATACTGCGCGCCATTCTTCAAGGGAGAGCCGTGTGGCCATCGATATTCACTGGATTCGCGACAACGAAAGCCTCGCGCAGTTTTGCGCCGAGTGGCAGCAGCTGCC